>Ga0214542_1000013_pt1 | contig 234019 bp, 222 predicted proteins | sample CNSS1metaG_FD_160096 | JGI IMG/M metagenome (GOLD analysis project Ga0214542, IMG submission 160096) | Root nodule microbial communities from cowpea collected in UCLA plant growth center, Los Angeles, California, USA - CNSS1 | ecosystem: Host-associated > Plants > Roots > Nodule | place: USA... | reverse complement strand
GCAACGGACGATCGGCTGCGCAACCCCGACCAGCTCCGCCGATCGTCCGTTGCTCCATCCGCGCCACTTGGCGTACAAAACCCCGAGACTCTAACTGCCGCTGGATGAAAATACAGTGGCAGGTCAGGCACACCACCGTCCGATATATAGGAATTGAAGTCGACGTTGGCCGCGATAAAGGCCTGAAGAGCGGGCTGCACTTCTGAATCTGATGCGACGCTGGGCCACCGCGTCGACGCCAGAGGTTACGTCACGAGACCAGGCTTCCTGTTTGTCATCGCTTCGAACGTAGGTCAGCAGAGCCCTATCGTCTGTGCATGACGCGAGCCAAGTCGTCTTCTGAGAATGGCTTTCCGATCATGGAAAACCACCCGCCTTTGCTCGCGGCCAAAGAGTTGCAGAACTCCCAAATTGGGCGGACCCCTCCATTTCCGGCATCCGGAGAGCATTGCGCTCCCCCGGTCACTGGGACTGACTGCATCCAATGACCCTGGACGAGCAGCTCGCGCAGGCGCGCCGTCACTCGTAGAGCGTGTCTCGGTCGCGGCAGAGGTCGTTGACCTTCGCCCGCATGCGCGCCATCCGGAGCTCAGCCGAGGTCATCGAGACGCCGACCCGCTGCAGCATCCTTGGGCGCGGGTCTATCCGCTCGATCCCTTGAAAGACGGCTGCGAGCATCTAGATAGCATCCATTCGCCATCCAGCCGGATGATAGGAATGGATGCTGGTTATGGCCGATAATGTGCGCGAGCTGCGACCCAAGCCCCCCGACACCGAGAGAATCACGATCAACCTTGGCTATGTCGACCTCGGTCAGGTCGATCTCATGGTGCAGGAAGGGTTCTATTCGAACCGGACTGATTTCATCCGGACAGCCATCCGGAACCAGCTCGAACGCCATGCGGACGTCGTCAGGCAATCCACGGCCCGGAAGAGCCTGGACCTCGGGCTGCGCAACTACACTCGCGAGGATCTCGAAGCGGCGCGCCGCGCCGGCGAAATGCTGCAGATCAATGTTTTGGGCTTAGCCACCATCGCCCAGGACGTCACTCCGGAGTTGGCCCGCGCCACAATCGCGTCGGTTTCGGTGCTAGGGGCCCTTCACGCCACTCCCGCGGTCAAGGCCGCTCTCGCCGACAGAATCAGGTGAAGGATGCTGAATCAAGACATAGTGCGCGAAGCAACCCGCCTTACGCGTGCCGGCCAACTGGTCGAGGCCACCGCGCTCCTGCAGCGCATGCTCCAGGGCGGTTACGCTCCAAGACCGGAGTCTCGTAGCGCCGCTCAGGCTCGGCTTCCGCTCGATCCGCTTACCATCGACGCCATTGCCAACGTCGTCGAGGAGCGGGAAGCTCCGCAGATCTCGCCGGCCCGCTCTGCTCAGGGACGCAGACGCTCCTTACCGCTCGACGGCATGCGGGATTTTCCCGGGCTCGGCCTGCGAAGTCCGATCACGCGCGCTCCTCTGTCCCCATCGGACATCGTGCCCGAGGGCACACAATTTATCGCCGGTACCTTCAGTAACGCCGCAGGAAGCCGGACCTACAAGCTGTTCGTCCCAAGCCGCTCTCAGGGACAACGGCTTCCGCTGATCGTCATGCTTCATGGCTGCACCCAGTCGCCGGACGATTTCGCGGCCGGCACCCGGATGAACTTCCTGGCGGAAGAGCAGAATTGCTATGTGGTCTATCCTGAGCAGCCGAGCGGAGCCAACCAGTCGAAGTGCTGGAACTGGTTTCGCACCGGCGACCAGCGTCGCGGCGAGGGCGAGCCGTCGATGATCGCCGGTATTACCCGCCAGATCATGCGCGACCATGACATCGATCCGAAGCGCGTATACGTCGCGGGTCTGTCGGCCGGCGGGGCCGCCGCCGCGATCATGGGCGCAACGTATAAAGACCTGTACGCGGCCGTCGGTATTCATTCAGGCCTCGCGTGCGGGGCCGCGAGCGATCTTCCCTCCGCGTTCGTCGCCATGCGGCAGGGAGGCGGCTCCAAGGCAAATGCGGATGGCAAAACTTCTGTGCCGACCATCGTTTTCCATGGCAATCGCGACACTACGGTGCATCCAAAGAATGGCGATCAGATTATCGAGCAGTCCGCCAGGGCGACGAGGCTGAGGACGAAGGCACTTCGCGGACGCGTCCCCCACGGCCATGCCTATACTCGCACCGTCCTGATCGACGGGGCCGGCCGGGCCATCTCGGAACACTGGAACATCGACGGCGCCGGACACGCGTGGTCAGGCGGCAGCCCCGCCGGGTCTTACACTGATCCGCAAGGGCCGGATGCGACAAGGGAAATGCTGCGCTTCTTCCTCGAGCATCCGCTCGGTGGGTAATCTGGCTTCACAGGGCGCTAAGGTTGTCCTCGAGCACGTCGCCGAGCTTCCGGATCAGCTTGCCGGCCTCTATCCGCCAGTCTCACGATCAAGGCACGAATGCTAGCGTAGTCGCCGCAACTTAAAGCGGTCTTTGGAGAGCACAACGACCGGAGAGCTGATTGTTCTCAGACCGACAACCGTTGAGTATAGGTCTGGAAGATCGCCAGCTATACGCTTGTTGGTTGGAGTTGCTACCTGAAATCATCGTCGACATCGCAGAGCGTGCGATTGATCTCAGTTCGTGCGGGACTCCAACAATGCGCGGGTTGGAACGCCACCTCACAAAGCCTGTTGTCCGTTCAGAAATGACCGTCGTGGTCGCACCCCATTTTCTTGGAGCGTCAGATGAGCAAACGCAAACCGGCATCAGCGTCAAAGCACGCCCGCAGTCCGAAAATGGCCGCGCGGACCCAACGGGACAAACAAGCCGTTGTTAGAAGCCCGAAAGAGAATTTTCTTCGGTCGGTTGCGACAGTTTCGCTTGAACCGCCTCTTAAGCTTCATGATGATCCTAAACACGAGGTTCCTACCATTGAGCCTCGGGTGGATACCTTGCCAGATGACCTCAGTCAGAGAATGATTGATAGCGATCCGATGAAAGGCTTTGCTTCAGCCGCGGCAAACATGCAGGCGTACCAAGCAAAGCTTCTTGAGATAACCCAGGCCAACGTGCAATTTGCTTTTGATCTCGGCCTGAGACTTGCGACGATCAGGTCGCCAACCGAATTTTTCGGCGTCCTTACGGAGTTTACAAGCAGGCAGTCGATATGTTCGGGCAGCATTCGAAAGAATTGGCGGCATATCCATTCTGGCGCATCAAGCCACCCCGAGAGCTCACGGCTCTGCCGGGACAATAACTGCAAGCCGTAGCCGCTGTGGCATAATGCAGTCGAGACAGGCCTAAGCATGAAAATACAAGTTGGCTTCGAAATGATCTACGACTTTCAACAAGTCACACCATTGATTGCTGTCGTCGGTGTGCATTTCACCCGGGCATCCGACATCATTGTGCCCGACTACCTCATCACGGAGCCTTCCGTGCCGATCTCGCCATACCGCGACGGCTTTGGAAATTGGTGCAGTCGGTTCGTTGCGCCACCCGGCCGCATGCGCCTTTCCGGCAACGGTACAGTGCGCGATAGCGGCTTGCCTGATGTAAGCGCGCCTTCCGCCACGCAGTGCGCGGTCGAGGATCTGCCACCTGATACCATCGTCTATCTGCTTGGCAGCCGTTACTGCGAAACCGATCGACTTTCCGACATCGCATGGAAGCTGTTCGAGAAAGTCGCGCCGGGTTGGCCAAGGGTTCAGGCGATCTGCGATTTCGTGCACAATCACATCGCGTTCGGCTACGAGCACGCGCGGCCCACCATGACGGCTTGGGACGCATTCAACGAGGGCAAGGGCGTCTGCCGCGACTATGCGCATCTTGCCATTGCATTCTGCCGTTGCATGAACATTCCAGCGCGCTATTGCACTGGCTATCTCGGCGACATCGGGATCCCGCCGCCCCATGCCCCCGGGGACTTTGCAGGATGGTTCGAAGCCTATCTTGGCGGTCGCTGGTACACATTCGATGCCCGCAACAACATTCCGCGAATCGGCCGCGTTCTGATCGCGCAAGGCCGCGATGCGGCGGATGTTCCGATCGTCCAAACTTTCGGACCCAACACGCTCCTCAGCTTCAAGGTGTGGACTGATGAACTTGTCTAAAGCGCTCGCCCTGGGCGATTGGGTCCCAGGCGGCAGAGATTGATCTCGCTAATTGCTTGGAAGACTGCTACACAGTTTGCATCACCGCGCGCTACGTGGCTGTTATCGGTGACTGAGAGCGTTGCGCTCCCGCCTCAAACCAAGAGAAGGCGGTCAGATGTCAAATTCCGGGAAATTCGACATTCGTGAGTGGCTCGTACCACCTTTGTTGGTGCCCCCTCTTCCTCGTACTGCTGATTGCGGTGGCCGCCATTTTATAGCGGTTCAACCACGTGTCAGACCTGCAAACGGGCCGTTGAGCCAGTTCAAGGCAAACAGAAGATCCAAAATGGCAAACACGGCAATCATCAGGGATGCCTACGGGGTTCCGGCAATCTTCGTTGGTTCGAAGACTGGCCGGGACGACGCGCCCTTTGTTTTCGTGAGGGTCGGAGGTGAGGAGCGCCGCATGCGTTGGTCCGAATGGGATGCTCTTCCGGCCTGGACCGGCGAGAGCCCCACCTGGGCGAGTAAAACCAAATAGCCACGGAGTGCTCAGCATGAGGATGGTTCGAACAGGCACGGGGACCGCGGCGCTTCTGCTAGCATCGCTACTGGGCCTCTACACGCCAGCAGCTTTTGCCGCGGAGCCGAATTGCCGTGGGATCGAAAGCACCAGCGCGCGCCTCTCCTGTTACGATGCGGCATTCCCTCCAAAAGTCAGGAAGCCCACCGAAGCCGGCATCGACTCATCGTCAGGCTACAAGGATCCATTTCTTGCGGAAGAAGCCCGAACCGCCGCGAAGCTCAAGAATATTTGCCGCGGTTGCTGAGTTTCGCTTCCGAACATGCGCGCCAATGAAGAGACCCTGTAAGATGACGAAGGATGCTAAAGATCGCCGGGTGGGCCGCCAACGAAAGCGCGCTCTTCATCTGGCGGGCACGGTTTTGGATGGGAGGGCAGACCACTCTGCGAGCTCTAAGGACCAATCGGCCAGAAAGCAGCGCCTGCTTGACGGGCCAGCGGAATTCAAAGCGGTCCGCGTCGATCGTTCAAAGAAGACTTCGAGCGATGCTGAGTGATCGAGGTTTGTCACCGCGTTTGGTCGCTTCGGCCCAGAGTCATGATGAGCATGGAACATCAGGGTATCAAATACACGGTGGTCCAAACGATCAACCCGCCCGGCTGGAAATGGTCGTTCGAGCGAGACGGTCGGTCACCCCGAACGGGAATTGCCTTCAATCGAGCGGAGGCTGTCAGCGCAGCCGAACGAGCGATCAGTCGGTCGCTCAGAGATCAGCAACGCCAATAGAAGCGCTTCGGTTTCGAGCTCCTGCTTCGAACTATGCCTCTGTGCTCGGCACGTGTCTCTCTCGACGCCGGGCGTCAGCTTCCAGCAATTCGCAATGGTTCCTGCCAGGGACCGAGCAAAGCGCTTGCTATTCGGCAGATAAGGGCGCACTGTCTCACGACCATCGAGCGGCCCCTAGCATCTATCGGTGGTGTGAACGCAAGTTGCGCTCCCGCTCAACCCCGCAGCGGAGCGTCAAACATGCCGGCCCAACGGTCCCCAGGACAATCCTCGACATTCGAATACCGCCTCGCGCAAGAGGCGATCAACCTGCGCCTACAAGCTGAAGGGATGCCCGCTGGCGTCCGCCGCACGGAGCTTCTGCGAAACGCCCGTCAGATCGATGTTGCCGGCGAGATCAACAACTGGCTGACATCGCCGGGACTACAGCCGCCAACTTGAATTTAGGTCTCGCTTCTTGTTCGACGTGATGAACTTCACACGCCACGCGGAGACAAACCTTTATCGGGATTTACTCTCACCCTCCCGGGGCTGGTAAGCCGCCGCCTGCGCTCTATTTAAGCGGGCGGCGTTTTTGTTCGAGATGGTATGCCATTGGATGTGACGTCTAGCGGCTGATCGTGATTTCCATGTGGCTTTCTAGGAACGCCGCTGGGAGAACGGCTTTAAGCTTGATCACCTTTTCGGATCCTGGGCTACTATCGGTGACTGAGAGCTGGTTGCTCCCGCCTCCAAGCCGCGGGATGCTCATGTGCAACAAGTGCGACAAGATAGACAACGAGATTGAACAGTTCCGCAGGTTGATAGCACCGGGAATGGACGCGCTTAGCCTAGCGATGATCCGATGCGCCATCGAATTGCTGGAAGATGATAAGACGGCCTTCAAGTGCCGCGGGAGCGCGCGCAACTAGAACGGTACGCCCACCCGGAGGTTGCTCTTCCAGATCTTGTACTCCGCGCCCACTCCGCCGAACTCGGTGCCCAGCGCGAGCACAGCCCCTTCGGCTGCTGCGGTTGCAACCCCGGCAGTCAGGCGCCCCGCCCAGCCGTCGTGAATGACGCTCACCGGCGGACCTGCCGTAGGAGCGTTGCAGGAAGAAGAGAACACCCGATCGGCGTACAGTCCCGCGTAGGGCGAAATCGTCCAGCCCGCTGAGGCGGCAAAGGGTCTCGCCAGGAGTGCACCGGCGGCGGCCCGGCCGGCAGTGACGTTGTTGTCACTTGTCGAATTGCCTGCGCTGTCGGTCCAGGCTTGGTCGCGCTCGAAGGCGGCGAGGATGCTGGCCGAGGGCTGTAGCACAAAGCTGTCGAACGTGTATTGAGCGGTCAATCCGCTGGTCAGGCGCCAGCGGCTGCCACCGAATGTGCCGCTGTTCGCGCCGAGTGCGGACGTGTAATTCAGATTGGTCCAGCCCAGCGCCGCGTCGAAACGCACATTGCCAAGGCCTTGAACAATGTAGCCGCCGATCGTTTCGCCATCGTATCTGGATGAGGCTGCCAATCCGGCGATGTCGTAGTTGACGCGTTCATAGCCCGCCATCACGCCGACCAAGGTGTCGGAAGCAATGTAACGGCCGACGCCAACAACGACGTTTATCGCATTGCCCTTGGCGTCATTGCCCAAACCGCTGCTATCCCTGACCCTGAATTCGCTCCCGGCGGTATTGACCCACGCGCTCCATTCGCGCGGCTGTGCGGGCCCTTTTGTGACGCTTGCTGCTTTTCTTTGTCCGTCAGCAAAACCGAGCGCCGCAAAAGCTTCATCCGTGCGACTTGCGACTTTGGATTTCGGTTCTTCAGCGAAACTCTGCCAAGGCGATCCAAATTCACGAGGCGATCTAGGGAGGATGATCGGCGGCTGATGGATCGACAGCGTGAAGTTGAAGTGACCCGGCGAAAAGTTCGCGCCCCCGTCAAGGTTAGAGAGCACGATCAGATTGGCGACGGGAGGGACGTACAAGGCCGCGTGAGGAGGAGGAGGGGGCGGCAGGCATGGCGGTTGGGATAGCCCCCCGCAACTCTGGGCGAACGCCTCCAATGGAGCGAAACATTCCCCTGCCAGTGCAAGCAGGACGAGCAGCGTCCAACGCGCAAGCCACATAAGTGCCCCCGCAACGGTAAGTCTACAATCGATGCGCCTTCGGCGCAGATCGAAATCGACCCACTGAATGCGGGTTCTGGTTCCAGGGTCACACATCACGAGATGTTTGGCGATTGGTTTCGGAGGCAGCAGACACAACGTTGCAAGTTGTGTTATTTCAGTACCGCCGATCGATCAGAAGTGAAGGCCGCCGAGTCGCTGGCTGGGCTTAGCGAGGAATTTTCCTTGGTGGCACAGTGGCGAATATCTATCGCTGCCGAGAATGTCATAACCTAATTGGGAAGAGTAGGGGCCGCCCGGTCGGGTCCGTCTCCATTGATTAAGTCAACGGTCTCGCCGACCTCTGAACGACAGTTTCGCCATGTCTGAGCCCGACCAACAGAGCGAAATGAAAGAGCCCAGCCCTCCCGGCTGGAGGAGGCGCGGCGCGTCATCGAGGAATATGCCGCCGATCTCCGAGAGCTTATCCAGAAGCTACGCCGCAAGATGAACTAAGAGCGCACGCAGCCAAGACGCGGCTCAAAACAACAGTCCAAGAAGAAGTAAGGCGGCCTCCGCTGGCCGCCTCTTTCACACACAACCCGTGTCCGGTTATTGCGCTTCGCAGCCGTGCTACTAGGCTCACTGTTGGTCGGCTTCTCGAGAAGGCCTGTCGCCCAAACTGCTCATCTTGAGCCGTAGCGGACTTGAACGACCCAAGTCGCATTTCGCGCTAGCGTGTGAGGCGGTACAAATCACCACGGAAATGCTGAGTCTTTCGCTGTTTCCGAGTGCTGACTGGCCGACTCACCGCTTTGGCACCTCTCGGCCGCATGGGCGTTAGCTGGGATGCTGGAAACGATAGAAAAGCTGCGGCGCCATGTTCGAATCCTGGTAGATCTTGGCCGCATTGCCGGGCAGAACTCCGACATCGATAGATTTCTCGATCAAGCGGTCGTGCAGGTGGCTCGCGCTGTCGAGGTGGATCACGCTAAGATCATGCGCTATCGCAGGTCAACGGCAGACTTGCTGATGGTCGCCGGCGTCGGCTGGAAGACTGGCGTTGTTCGAGCTGCGACCTTTCCGGCCGACCTCAAATCGCCGCCCGGTCTGGCGTATCAAACAGCGGAACCTGTCTGTCTCGCGGATACAGCATCGGCGCAGGGTTTCGTCATCTCCTCCATTCTCCAGGAGCACGGCATCGTTTCCCTGGCAAACGTACCCGTACTGATCGATGGAGCGGCGTGGGGCGTACTTGAAATCGATAGTTCCGTCGCCTGTGACTTCACCGAGGATACGACCGACTTCCTGACTGCAGCTGCCGCAATCATCGGCGCGACCGTGCAACGCCGAACGGCCAGCGATATTGACGCCGCGGCAATGGCTGAAGCGGCGGCAAGCGTGCAGCACCGCGAGATCCTGCTTCGGGAGCTTCAGCATCGGGTCAAGAATAACTTCCAAATAATCCTTTCCTCGATCGGAATTCAAAAACGTCGATTCGACGACCCGGCGATCCATCGTGCCCTGGACCATGTCGCCAATCGCATCAACGCAATCGCGCTGGCACATGACCAGCTTGCTATCCGTCAGAACGTGCACGTGGTGAACGTCGCCTCTTACCTTCGGGCTCTCGTGATCTCAATCGAACAGCAAGTCGACAGAATCGTCATAGACTTCGAAGCCGACGAGACCGAGCTTTCGATTGAGCGAGCGGTGCCGCTTGGATTGATACTCAATGAAGTCGTAACGAACAGCATCAAACATGCCTTCGACGAAGCTGGCGGCAGGATCTCGATAACTTTGCAGACAGGCGTTGGCTTCGGCGAGGGCCGGCTCACCATCTCCGACAACGGGGGCGGCATCAAAAAGCCCAACACAGACGGTTCAGGTCTGAAGCTTATAGACTCGCTGGCGCGTCAAATTGGCGGCGAGGTTCACCGAGAGAGTAGTCCGATGGGAACCTCAACTTCGATCCTTTTCCCGCTCATAAGTTGATTACGCGAGCCTTGGGTAAGGATTGGGCCAGCCGGGTGGAGCCACTTAGAGCGGGTAGCCCTCGGAGCTATAGCTTGGAATCCAGTGCCGCTAGGTTTTTTGCCAGTCAGAACGAAGGTCGGCTTGCATTTTCCGTCTCCATCACGGGTTAGAGCAAGCACTTCAGCCCCGATGACGTTGGAACCCAATCGTTTGAACTAAGCCGAGGCTGATAGGAACGACTTAACAAACGTTGCATTGCCCTTTCTAAGCGAAGGGCCAAACATGACCCGGTACTACTTGGATATCCGGGACGACGCTGGCCTTTGGCCGGACGAGGAAGGTTGAGTTCCATTCTCAGCAAGAGGCAGAGGTGGATGCCGCTGAGTCGCTGGATGGCGTGGCAAAGGAGTTTGCCTCGACAAGGCAAGACGTTGCGGTCGAAGTGCGGACGGACATTGAGCGTGTGTTTCAAGCCGCGTTCATCTTCGACAGAAGCACGATGAAGCAGTAAAGCTTGGCAGCCTCGCATCGAGTCGCGTGGCACGGTTCACGCTGCGCCGCATCTGGAGGTCGCGCCTAGTTCTTGCTGGGCGCTCGGATCGTCTTAAGAACTTCGCCGTTGGCATCCCGGACGGTTACGGTCCGCCCGGTGTGCTCGGCGATGCGCTCTGCTATCGCCAGTGCTTCATCTGGATCGGCGAGATCGAGCGTGATCATTGAAAGCTTCGTACCCGATCCAACAACGACAAGCCTCTGACTGCTCATTTGGGCGGCTGCACGCCAGGGGATCGCAGCCAATCGTTCAGGTGGGATGCCGCCTCCGCTTGCCTCGCTCGTCGGAGAAGCAATTCCCGAGACAGGCTTCCCAGTGGTTCCGTTTCAGCCGCGTCCCTAAATCGTTTGGCCTCTACCGCCAACCGTTCTTCAAAACTCAGCGTGTGTTTAACTCGTCGCCGCAATTGGCCCATGACAAGCCTCCTCGCAAACTGCTCCCTCGCTTCTTAGCTCTCGCGCATCAGGCATGTCTGTCCGGCGTTTGACTCAAGAGGTCAAAAATCGACCAAGTTCGAAGATGCGGGCAAACAAAGCGGCTATTGTTGAGGCGAAATGCTGCGCTGCGAAATCGCCCTGCTAAGTCATCCACCGTACAGAGCTGCAGTTCTTCGCGTGTTAGGGTGTATCATTGCTGGCCACGACATTGGGCGTCGGCAACTGAGAGTTCTTGCACTCCCGCCTTTGAAACGGGAGTGCACGATGTTTCAGTCAAACGCTATCCTCGCATCTCTGTCAGACAGCGACCGAACGGCCCTTCGGCCTCATCTCAAGGCCACCCATCTGGAGCAGAAGACAGTACTCTATGAAGCCGGCGATATCATCGACGCGGTCTATTTCCCTATAACTGCGGTCATATCTCTTGTTGTGTCGCTTGCGACGGGCGAAATGACGGAGGCCGCGATGGTAGGCAGGGACGGTGGGTTTGGTCTCGCCTCTGCGCTGGATGGAAAAGTCGCAATGTGCCGCGCCATCGTCCAGTTAGGTGGTGATGCCATGGTTTGTGAGCCCGCCGCATTCAAGAGCGCGGCGATGCAGTCGGAGAGATTGATTTCGATTGTCATGCGTCATGAGCAGACGTTGTTTGCGCAAGCCCAGCAATCAACGGCTTGCATGGCGCACCATGAAGTCGAGGCCCGACTCTGTCGATGGTTGCTGCGCGCCCGCGACCTCGCGGGAAGCGATCAGCTTCCTTTCACGCAAGAGTTTTTGGCTGAAATGCTGGGCGTCCGGAGAACGAGTGTAACAACCGTCGCGCGCACTCTCCAGAAAGCCGGGATGGTCAAGTACTCCCGGGGCAAAATTGAAATAGTTGACATTGAGGGCATTAGTGAAGGCGCCTGTGAGTGCTATGAGACGAATAGAGCGCAGTATCAGCAACTGCTGCCCATGGCCGACTGAGTCTGTAGCAACTGATGTTGCTCGTGTCCGTGTGTGGTACGCAGCCGAACAACGCTCAAACATTAGTCACAGCGGTTATCAGCAGTAGACCGGACACCGGCTGGGCCTCAACCGCGGTCGCCCCTCATACGAGCCAAAGATGTGTTTACGGTGACACTTATTACAGCCTTCCGACCCAAAAAGCGCGCAGAGGCCATTAAAGGCAACTGCGACCGCAGATCTCATGGCATCTTTGGTTTCGGCCGCAACACGAAGATCGTCGGCCCTGTTCTATCGGCGCTCGGGTGTCGAATGCCCTACGAAGTGGTATCGCCGATCGGCAGCCTTTTAGCGCTCGCTATTTTCAAGCGGCAGGCCTAGGGTTGCCTATCACCGCCCTTTCCACGGCTTCCATCGGTGACTGAGGGCAAAGAACGCTCCCGCCGAAGTGGAAGGAGCGTGCATGTCTCGATTTCGTCTGGCCGACTGGATCGTCCCGCCAGTCGTTATTCCGCCGTTTCTCTTGATTCTGGTGTTTGCAGCGGCTGCATTGCGTGGATAGCGCGACGCAACTGCAATACCTGGTGGGCGGGAATGACCGGTTCGGCCGCATCAACGTCGGCCGTGACACGGCGGCAGCTGCGTTGAAGAAGGCGCAGGAACTCTTGCGGGAAGGCTATGCCGACGTTCGGATATGCACGCCGCACGGCCGCATCCTGCTGCCTGACGAGTTCGATCAGCTCGAAGGCTAAAGCAACGCCAGCAGCTCGTTTCGTGCTTGCGCCTGCAACGATCAAAGAAGGGGCGAAAGGACGCGGCATGTTCAAATCTAAGCAGCATCGCGCAGAAGCGGCCGAGTATGCCGAACGGGTGAAAGATTCGAACGATCCGGACGAAGGCCGAAAACTTCGGGAAGCGCAGGGCCGCCTCGTCTCGCTCGTCGATAATGAGCAAGGCTTGGCGGACAACTATGACGATGCCGTGCATGTCGAAGAGCAGGACCGATCTTGCGGCGCCGTCCTTGCCAGCGAGGAAGAGCGCGTTCTGCGGTGTCTCGGCGCTGCCGTCATCATGCAGTGGGACGCCCTGCCGACGACGTTTTCAGCGGGAGATCTTTGATACCGCCGGGTCCGTTGGCAGCTTGCTCGAGACGGCGGAGCTTCGCGGGCAAATCGCCCGATTTCTGCACAAGCACAAGAACGACGCCGACTACAATGCGCATTGAGCGGAGGCGCGGCGCAAAATGGTAGATTGACTGCCGCTGCTTTGTACCGGGGGGCTGCACGGTTCGCGGTGAGCCGCTGACATGAATTAATGCAAACCACAGGAGGACCTACCTATGCCACTAACACAATTTAGCGTCGATGTCGGACTGCATACGATGGACGGGCTGAGGCTTTGTGCCCGAGACGGCACTGAACCGGTCGAGGCGTTCATAGGGCGCAAGGTGCCAGACGTCTGGGTTGAATCTGTCGAGCACAGCGGCGGACGTCAAAGCTTGTTCCGTGATCAGTACAATGCGCTCGGCCAGCTGAACCTTGCTGCGATCGGGCGAGTGGTGGGCGCGAAGTATCAGCGAGGCGCTGCGTACAATCGCCAGCACCCGTTTGTCGAGGTCTTGATCTCGGACATCGAGGACAGCGGCGAAGCCCTGGATCTGAGTGGACTCATGCGCAAGCCTCTGCCGCCGACGTTTCAGAGGATTTATTGAGCCGGCACGTGAAGTGCGTCCTTGCTGCAAGATCGCGCAGAACAATCGTTCAAGTCTGCCGGTGCGTCCGCCGCCGTGCATTCTGCGACGTCAAGAAAGAGTATTGAGGCACAGACATGACGCCGCTCCGCCGCATCGTCGTTATCGGCAACTCGCTACCTCGCCGCTGCGGTATCGCAACCTTTACCACCGACCTGCAGCAGGCCATATCGAGTTCCGACCGCGGCTTGGAGACCTGCATCGTGGCAATGACCGATCGGGGGCAAGCCTACGACTATCCCGCGTCGGTCGCTTTTCACATCAGGGACGACAACATCGAGGAATACGTGCGCGCGGCAGACTTCCTGAATGCAGGCCGGTTTGACACCGTCTGCCTGCAGCACGAATTCGGCATTTTTGGCGGCGAAGCCGGTGCCCATATCCTCGCGTTGTTGGCGCCCCTCAGAATGCCGGTAGTGACGACGTTCCATACAGTGCTGGCCGATCCGGCGGGCAAGCAGCGCACGGTGATGGAGCGCATCGTCGATGCGTCTTCCAAGGTGATAGTCATGGCCCACAAGGGGCGCGAGCTATTGCGTGACGTCTATCAGGTGCCGGACGACAAGATCGAGGTGATTGCTCACGGCATTCCCAATGTCGCTCCTGTCGGGCCCGATGCGGCGAAGGCCATGCTCGGGTTTGCTGGCAAATCAGTCATTCTGACATTCGGTCTTCTATCGCCCGGCAAGGGCATCGAAGTCATGATCGATGCCATGCCATCGGTTCTGACACGCTGTGCTGATGCGGTTTATGTCGTGCTAGGCGCGACACACCCCAATCTGGTTCGAGACCATGGCGAAGCCTATCGCGACAGCCTTGTGGCGCGGGTGCGCGAGCTCGGAATCGACAACCACGTGGTGTTTCTCGACCGGTTCGTCGACCTTGCCACGCTGCTCGAGTTCATCTCGATGTGCGACGTCTATGTCACGCCTTATCTGAATGAGTCCCAGATGACCTCGGGAACCCTGGCCTACAGCTTTGGACTCGGGAAGCCGGTCGTTTCGACCCCGTACTGGCACGCACGCGAGCTCCTTACCGATGGATGCGGCGTATTGGTGCCGTTCGGCGACGCGGCGGCGATCGGCCGAGAAATCGCAAAACTGCTTACCGATCACCCGCGACGGCATGCGATGTCTCGGCGCGCCTATGCCGCCAGCCGAATGATGACGTGGGAACGCACGGCCGAGCGTTACATCTCTGTCTTCGACAATGCTCGTCAAGGCCACCGACTCAAGGTACTCGCGCGCGCCGACAAGGGACCGCCGGAGCCACGTGGCTCGGAGCCACCTGACATGCAAATCGCCCATTTCCTGGCGATGTGTGATGATACCGGCCTGTTCCAGCACGCAGTGCATTCGGTGCCCGATCGCTCGCACGGATATTGCGTCGATGACAATGCCCGAGCGCTGCTGTTGGCCTGCGCCCTCAACGATCCGGGCGAACAGCCCCTTCCGGAAATTCTAACGACCCGCTTTGCCGCCTTCGTGCAGCATGCATGGAACCCCGACACCAGGCAGTTCCGCAACTTCATGGGCTACGATCGAGTCTGGCTTGAAGACAGGGGCTCCGAAGACAGTCACGGGCGAACTTTATGGGCATTGGGTGAATCGGCGCGCAGAGACACAAGCCCCTCGCGGCGCAGGTGGGCCACCGATCTGTTCGCCCAAGCTTTGACGACCGCGGAAAGCTTTCGTTCACCCCGAGCATGGGCATTTACGCTGCTGGGGCTGGACGCTTATTGCACTGCAGCTCCGGACGATCTTCACGCCATGACAGTCAGGCATTCTCTTGCGGGCAGATTGATGTCATGCCTGGCGTCAGTTGAGACGCCGAGCTGGGGGTGGTTCGAGGAAGGCCTTGCTTACGACAACGCGCGATTGCCACAAGCTTTGATGCTGACTGGCGTAGCGACGCAAACATCGGTCTACCTCGATGCCGGATTGCGATCACTGCGCTGGCTGATGACGCAACAGACGACCACAGCAGGTTACTTCCGGCCCGTCGGCACCGCCGGTTTCGGCGACCGGCGGCAGCGTCCTCGTGCCTTCGATCAGCAGCCTGTGGAAGCGACGGCGACGATCGCTGCATGCCTTGCGGCGTGGCGCGCGGATGGCGACTCCGATTGGAAATCGATGGCAACGCGGGCCTTCGCCTGGTTTCTTGGCAGCAATGATCTGTCCGTGGCGCTGGTCGATCCGGATACCGGGAGTTGCCGCGATGGGTTGCACCCTGATCGGGCCAACGAAAACCGCGGGGGCGAGTCGGTTGTTTGCTATCTCCTTGGACTTGCGGAAATTCGTCAGCTTGCGCGCGTAAACATCAGCCGGGCAATGCCCGCGCCCGTGCGCGCCGCGAGCGCCTGAAATTCTTCCTGATTAGCGAGCCGAGGATATCGTGTCACAAGCCACTTTCCTGAATCGGCAGGCACTTCACCTGCGCCCCGATCCCACGCGGGTGATCGTGCGACCATTCAAGCCGGCGACTGAACCGCGCGATCTGAACCCGACCGACAAATTGCGAGCAAATCACATCGTCAACCGGGTTCTCGCGCTCGAGCCCGAAGCAGTTGCCGCTCAGCTCGCGGATGTCCTGGATAATTTCGAAGGTCGTCACCGCAATCTGCTGGAGACGTTCGAGGCCCGTGCGGATGAAATGGAGGAAGCTCTGGCAAGCCACGGAACCTTTTCGAAAGCCCAGCGTCAGCTGATCGGGGCCTACTTTCTGAGTGAGTATTCGTTCGAAGCGTCCGCCTTATTCAATCCCAGTATCGTGCCGCATCCCGATCAGTCGGGTTCGCCAAAAGGTGGCGTTCGCTTCATTCTCAGTCTACGTGCGATCGGGGAAGGGCATGTGTCATCATTGACATTTCGAACGGGAATAATTGCAAAGGATGGCAGTGTGATCGTTGATCCGACGGCACGCCTTGCCTCGATGCCGCGGATTTGTCATCGCGTAGCCGAACCGGATGGCGAGCGTGTCGAGTTGATTTTCAAACCTGAAGAAGATCTCACCGAGCGCGTGATCTTTCCTGTCACCGAATCTCAATCGAACGGCATTGAGGATGCGCGCTTTGTCGAATTCAAGGACGACAATCGCAAAACCTACTACGCGACCTACACGGCCTACAGCGGACGGGCGATCCGCTCCGAATTGATCGAGACCAGCGATTTCATCTCGTTTCGGTTGGCGCCCTTGAGGGGGGCTGCGGCACGGAATAAGGGCATGGCCCTATTCCCGCGTAAGATCGGCGGCAAGTTCGCCATGATCGCGCGGCAGGACAATGAGAACCTTTATCTGATCTATTCAGACGACCTCTACACATGGGAGGGCGGTCAGGCCGTTCTGAAGCCGGAATTTCCCTGGGAGTTCGTCCAGATCGGCAATTGCGGGTCGCCGATTGAGCTTGACGAAGGCTGGCTGCTCCTAACGCACGGCGTCGGTCCCGTACGCAAATATTCGATCGGCGCTGCGTTGCTCGACAAGAACGACCCCGCCAAGGTGTTGGCTCGTTCGCGTGAGCCGCTGTTGCGGCCCGAACCAACGGAGCGCGAAGGATATGTCCCCAATGTTGTCTACACATGTGGCGCTATGCGGCACAACGACCAGGTCATTTTGCCGTATGCAGTGTCCGACACCTTCTCGAATTTCGCGACTATCAAGATCGCGGAACTCATGGAGGCAATGAGATGAGCGCCGCCTCCCCAACGTGGACGTCCACTGCTCGCCAATTCAAGGAGCCATCATGGCGCGCGAGACGACCTACGTCGTGCAAGCATTCAATGCTGGCGAGAGCGGAAAATTGAAGCCGGAGTTCTCCGATCGTCTGCAAATCGGAAAGTGGCGCCCTTCGAACGGCGGGAAGACTCGCATTGAGCAAATTCGCCGTCGTTGCATTCTCGTCTACAGGCGACCCCGAGATGGGCGACTATGACGATGAGCCTACCATTTTCTTCCGGAAGGGCGACCTTCCGGAAGACTTCGACTGAGTACTTGGTCCCCATCGAGATCAATTTGCAAGGGAGTCCACATGAGCGAGCGACTTGAGACACTGAAGAAAGCCCGTGATCGCATGCTCGCGGACAGAGACGCGCACGTGAAAGTGTTGGCGGCTCCTTTTGAGTGGGATACGGCTGAGCGTGCGCGCAACAAATTCGTCGAAATGCAGGCACTGATCGATGCCCTGGACCGCGCGATCGACGGTGAAAATCTCATGTCAACAGGAAGTTGAAGCGCGTGGAAGACGAGACCAGCGGCGACTTCGTTGCAGGTAGGACCGCGTGGCTCGCCAAACCGCACCTCCGGCTCGATCGGCAGCAACACCACGGACCGCCAACTTCCGCGGATAATCGAAGTCGTGCCCAAGAGACGCCAAGCTGACGGCACGCTGTGGCGGTTCTCAACCGGTGGGAACCACTTCTCTTGTCCGGCAGCCGATGTAGGGCTCGCTATTGCGCGGGGTTAGGCGCATATTTTTCCCGACCGAATCATCTTGGAGTGGCCGGTGACGAGAGACGGCCACCGCGCTAGCGCCTTATCGGAGCAAGCCCTGCCGCTCTACTTCTTTCACGTTTCCGATGGAACCTCTGTGCCCGACGAGATAGGCACCGAGCTTGCTGACGTTGCGGCTGCACGTGCAGCAGCGGTCGACATGAGTGGACAGATCCTCAAAGATGGCTCGACCGCTGAGTCGTGGGACGGCGTTCCGTGGCGGCTCGAGGTCACGGACAGTCCGAGACCAGGCGGCCATAGTTTCTTCGTCCTTCATTTCTCGGCGACGAAAAGATAACGTCTCGGTATGTGGGGCGACGTGCCGGAATTCGGGAAGTGAACCCTTGCGCACTACTCGGTCCAGGGAGGATCAACCTCCCGCTCTCACTTCGTATACCGCGGTCGTCAGCTCCGTGGCCGAATACGGCTTCATCAAATAAACCCCTCCCCTCGGGAGGTCGTCCTGGCGGAGTCTCATCCTGCCGGACGTCACGATGATCTTTACCAGAGGCCAGCGCTGGCTCACCAAGTGGGCGAGCCGAACTCCGTCGATCGCTCCCGGCATCTGTACGTCAGTGAATATGATGCGGACATCTGCCCGCTGCTCCAAAGTGGCGAGCGCCTCCCCAGCGTCCGCGGCCTCAAGAACACCGTAGCCAGAATCTTCGAGCACTATCATTGCGCTCCAGCGCAACAGCTCGTCATCCTCAACGACAAGCACGACTGGCCATTTGCCGGCGTCTTCGAGTTGCATCCGGTCCGGCTTCCCTATGCGTTCGCCAGATTGTGCGCGGGCCCGCTCTCCGCGCCAGCCGCGCGGCCCGGCTAGAGCCTATTGGTCTGCTGCACGATGAAATGAATCGAGCCCGTACCACTCCTATTCGTTAAGCGCGCATTCTGATCCCAGGCGATCCTCGACCAGGCCTGCGGGTGCGCCCGTCAAGTCTTTGTCGCTGTCTTGGCAATCTCTGTTTCGATCCCGGTGGCATATGCCTTGGCGAACGAGTAATCCATGCTGGTGGACGCCACATCTTTCACGAATTCGCTGACGATGTTTCCCCTTGAATAAGGGCTGGCCGCCTTGAACTTGGCCAGAGCGCCGTCCGCGGCTGTGAACTGCGCGACGCAAAGCGGTACCAGAATGGACATTCTGCCATCGCTCTCCGCCGTGGCGCGCATGATCCTGGCAGTCTCCCCAGTGATCCAACCACCCCAGATAAATCCAATGGCCATGGTCGCCACCGCACCGAAGGCGATGCCTTGAAGCACGCGCGTCCGTGCCTCGCCTAGCAAGATTGCGGGAAGTTTCATGAAGGTCGCCTTTGTTGAGCGCACTGATGCGCGCGTGCGCCGCCGGCGCGCCGTGGTGGACATGATTCTTATGATTGCGCCTTCCGATGGCACGGGAGCTGCTGCTACGACGTGTGGCGGCGACTTCGGAGGTCGCTGCTTCATGGGCAGCTTCAAGGTGAGCATCTGCTAACCTGTAGCCGAACGCTATACCGCTAACCTGGTCGTGTAAAGGACGCTCTGTTCTAAGACGGGCTGCGTGTCCAAGTTGCCGCTTGCGTCGAGACTGCGATGGCTGGTGCGCCGTCACCGAACCGCTCTTTGGCGGGCACGACTGGTAGGATTGGTTGAAGACATTTCCCGCTCTCCGACCTCGCGGGAGCATGTAGAGCTGTCAGTCACCGATTCTTGCCAAGGCTCGGGCGGTGTCGGTCCGAAGCTAAGGCAGAACGCGGCTCCGAAATAGAGGAACTTTAACCAGATCCCGGTGCGCCTACTGCAGACGCCGCACAATCCAGCCAAGGTGCGCTTCTGCGACCTGCCCGGCGGCGTTCCGCACCTCGATCGAGAGGTGCTGCATCTCCGCACCTCTACTCATGTCCCTGGCCAAATCAGCAAGCGAGTTGGCGGCTTCTCTTTGAGCCGCTTCGATGCTCGGCAGCATCATCCCTTCCTCGTCAAGGGCCAATTCTTCCCTGCCGCGAATATCGAAAGAATACCGCTTCATCCCAGCGCTCCATTTGGCGGGAGCGCTGCAGCGCCTCTCTGTCACCGGCAATCGCCGAGTTCGGGAACGGTGATAGACCCCGAACCAGTCATGCGGACCAACGTTCCTAATTGCTTGTCGAAGTCTGCTACCGCTCCGCGCCTTGCCATGAGCGATTTCAGAGTAAGCATGGCAACTGCGCTTTGCCGCTGCTGCTTTGCCATAGCTTGCCGACTTCAAGCGTCGTTTGATTTCGCCCTCTCGCGCGCCAGCCGCTCAGCTCTTAGCCGTTCTAGGTTCTTGCGGAGGGCCTTTTGCTCCTGTTCGTATTCAGTAACGGGTCTATCCGATGGACGAAAAGAATTGTCCGCGTCATATTCGCGTCTGCTCATGACGACCTTTCATTTCGTTAGCGAGGCCTTAGCTGATCTCTGGATCGAGGCAGGAGATAGGCCGGCGCCTCATCTTGTTAGCATGGTGGCTGTAGTCCCGGGGAGGTCAGCCACTTATTGACCTCTACGGCGACATCGATCTGCCGGGCTTTTTGCAACAGCTCAATGCGGCGGATGCCACTAGGCATTCCTTGAGCCTGCTGGCGCAAGTTTGTTGCCTCTTGCGTTAGACGGTATTCGAACGTCGATGATTGTTCTGAAGATCGTCGAGCTGCCATGTTGGTGCTCCGCTAAGGGGTGAGCGGGAGCGCAGCTGCGTTCTCACCACCGATAGATGCTAGGGGGCCGCTCGATGGTACCGCGATTATGCGCCTCGATTAGCCGAATAGCGAGGGCTTTGTTTCATGCTATGTCGGGAACCATCGGCAGTTGCCGAAAGTGGGCCGCTGGCTGAATCATCGTCTCTTCGAGTCCTCTGAACGGCGGCGTTTGACCTGCAGTGGCCATAGCGCGGACACTGAAGCCGTCGGCGAGATGCTGCGCGGCGCCGACGGTCGGGTTTGGCCACGAGCAAACATTGCTGGCCGTTCAAGATGAGAGGGGCCCTCGACCGAGGCTGCCTCAGTTGTAGAACCGACGCAGGCTTTGATGATCTCGCGATATCGTCCGTTGGCAGGACATTCGTGCGGCAGATTGGGATGCGCACAACGCAACGCCGCCTAGCGTTGAAACGTTCGCCGGCGGCGATGGGTGTATCCCCCGAGAGGGTACTAACAAAATCCCGGATATGGATTGGTCTATGCCAGCCGCCAAAGGTTCACTCTCGGACCGCAATTAGGACAACTCGCCGGCGCGCAAACACTGGGCGAGAAATTCCATTGAAGGGGCTGCTCGAGTAGCGCTCCGTCGGACGTGCGCAGCAGGGAATATTTGCCAGAACCCAACGGCTCACCGTCTCGTAGCATTTCGCGCACGCGCCGTCTTGCAGCCATTCCATACCGAGGATGTGGCACGCCCCTACTTCGGCGGATGCAAATCGCCTTGAAGGCACCGGCCCGCCTTGGAATGCATAGGGTCTTCGCACGCGGCAAGGATCGTTAGTACATGATTGCACACGGCACACTGAAAGCGATGTAAGTCGACGCCAGGACGTTCTGACTCAATGCTGACAAGCATCATCGAAGATTTGCAGATCGGACAGCCCGGGCGCTGCAATGCGATGGGCCCTACGTTAGGTAAACGGTCTTGAGATTTGGGCATAGGGGCTCCCCCTCCGAAACAGGCGGGAGCACGACGCTCTCGGTCACCAGTAATGCCTGGGCGCGGACCGGTGATAAGTGCAAGTGTGCGCCTGATCGGTCTCAATCGCGAGTCAATTCGCGGCCGTGCGACCGCTGCTTTCAGCACGCCCGATTGTAGTGCAAATGGCGAAAGTTCCGACAAAGCCATTCCATCCAGGTGGCAGCGAGGGGCGAGGCCTGACGATCCCTCGGCGGCCCTCAAAAGGGATCAGGGTAGTAGCACCTGACATTTCGAGCATTGAAAACTGCTAGCCTCGGGATCAATGCAGGCAAAGCCGACCGGCACATGATCGGCCCGGGTAGCGGTGTTCCCTCTCACATAGGCGTAGCCATCCGCCTGCGATTGCCGGGCCACGTCGATCCTCCCGCAGCGTGGACACTCAAGATTTACGGTCCATCTATCGCGCGTTGTCGTTTGCCGAACCGGGCTGCGGACCGACTTGGTCGCGGGCGATTACTTGACGACATGATCGAGGATCGGCTCGCTCTGCGATCCGAAGACGTGACGGCCGGTTCGGCAATCGCGCGCGAGATCGACATTGCCGCGCGCGTGGCGGCGGGGGCACCAAGTGTTCTTGAAACGCACGGCCGCCCTGCTGCTGCGTTGGTCAATCACCGGGAGGAGGGTCATGGCCGACGCCGATTGCGCAGATGGCACACCCAAAGAGGCCGCTCATTCTCCAAACCGTCCCTTACTGAGGCGACCTCAGTTCACTGTTAATCCAGCGCAAGGCGTTGAAATCGATCGGATCTGCAGGAGCTTGCGCTTCGTAGACCAGCCGGCATTTTAAGCACCGAAGTGTTCGACGCTCCAATCCGGGCCGGCCCGCTACAACGCGCAGGGTCTCCATGCGGGCGCCGCAGTTGGGGCAGCGGGGACGTACGGTCTCGCGTGGAGAAAGCTTGTTCGTGAGTAGGGCGTCGGGCATGGCACTCCCTCGTCACGGCGGGAGTACGACACTCTCAGTCACCGACAATGCCACGAACCGGTCGATGATATACAACCCTATCCCTAATGCACCCCGCCGTATATGGCGAATGCAGACGGAAAGGAGGCGATGTCGCCAAGAGGGAGCGCCGCAGGATATGTGGGTGAAGCAGCCCCGCCGCGGCCAGAGGCAGATTAAAGATGCAGGTCGGCTGACGCTTGAGCAGCGCGCTTGGCCACCGCTTGTGACCCGAACTGAGACATCGGCTCTCCCGAACTCACTTGCACTCGAAACCGAATTAGGCCACATCGCAGCCAGGACATGGGCCGCCGTATGCTTTCCGACGCTGCATATGTATAGGCACACAGCTCCTTGGTTCATGCTGGGACAGATTGTCCACGCCGGCACGGTGGCAAAGCCGATCGCCTCATCAAAGATGGAACGCAAAGGCTTTTTCAATGGCTGGATACAAAGAACCTACCTTCGCGGATCGGCATAATGCGGCGCAAGAAGCCAGAAGGAAGATCCTCGATAAGTTTCGCAGCCAGCCTGGACCCGACGATCCTGTGGTGAAAGCGCGGCAGGCCGAGCGCCAAGCGTTCGCCGCCGCGCGGGCCAAGGTCAGTTCGGCGCGCGAGGCCGCAAAGGCCGAGAGTGCCCGCCTAGCGAATGAGGCCACAGTCGCTGCCGCAGCCCAGCTGTTGCGCGAAAAACAAGAGATCGCGATGCGGCAAGCAGCTATCGAAGCCCAGCAGAAAGCTGCACGCGACGCGCGTTACGCCGCGCGAAAGAACAAGAAAAGATAGGAGGCGCGGGTCCGGCGTTGGTGGGCGGGTCATCAACCCGAGGCGTGCACACTCCAGAATGGAATCCCTTTGATGGGAGAAGGGGAAGCGGCTTCCCACGCAGCGCAACATGGTACGTTCTTTGACGACGCGAAATGGCCAAAAGCGGAGGCCGAGAGAATCCCCGCCACGAGCGGTTTTCGATAATTGAAGAAGGTGCGCGAGTTGATCGGGTCTGGGGAAGGGCGGTAGCGGTCCACTGGCTCGACCTCGGGCTCCTGGGCTTCGTGGGCCCGACCCACGAGAATGGATTTCGTGGTCCTTCAACGTGCGTCTCTAAGAGCGTAAGAGCTGAACTCGGCAACGGCTCAAGAACTGGCTCATGCAATGGATGACGTATCGCAGGTTTGGTTGGTGTGGGGAAAGTCGGTAGCGCTCCAGTGCCTCGAACCCCGGACGTGTGCCTGGACAGAAGCCCTTGGAACCCGAGCCGGCTGGCTTCAGCTCACGCTGCCTGCCGAATGCTTTCTTGCTCCTCGCCGAGATTGCTTGGCTTCGATCGGAATTTGCTCACAGCTCTTCGGCTTGCCCGATGACCAAGCCAATCGATCAGAGCTCCCTGTTCTGTGCGCAACTTACCGAGTGCGGAAAACATGACGGTACTGATAGCTTGTTGCTGGCTGCGCAGATGGTCTTCAACTAGCTTGTGCCGAGTGACATAGCCTGCATTCACTCCAGGGATTGAATGGTTCATCAGGAGCTTGGCGTCGAATTCGGAAACGCCAGCAGCGGTGGCAAGTGTCCGAAATGTTTGACGAAGGTCATTGCCCCATTTTGACAATGTATCTCGGTCCTCCTTGGTTTCCGCCAGGTGTCCGGAGGCGCTTTCGGCTGGGAATAACCATTCTTGCGCCTGAGTCGGATGCATTTGCCTGCCGAAGCGAAGCACTCGAATGAGGCTCAGGATCATTTCCCGAGACAGCGGGATGTCGAACGCTCGCTTGCTGCCTCCCTTGGGCCTAGGGATGTGGAGCGTTCGCCGCCGAAAATTGATGTGTTCCGGCTTAGCCTGCTGCAATGCGGTTGGCCTAGACCCACACAGCAAAGTGAAAAGATGGAATTCGCGCCGGATTGGATTGTCCAGATTGGCCAGCTCTATGAACCATCTTTTCAAATCGCCGGTGCCCATACCGGTGTTCCTGCGCTCCTCCTGATTCCAATCGACAGCATCCGCGGGATTGTCACGCGGCAGCGATCGATTGGTCTTCCGAGCATGATTGTAGATGGCTCGCAGCGTCCGCATGCTCCCATTGGCCATGTAGGGACCGTTCTCCCTGGTAAGCTGATCATGCTTTTTGGCGACGCGAGCCGGATCGTTCGCGAGATCGAGCAGAGGAGTGTCGAGCCATTCCGAAAAGAGACGTTCGACGTGATCCCGATAACCACTTATCGTTTTCTCGCTACGGCATTTTCGGATTAGGTGGGCTTCCAAATAGCGTTGCCAAGCTTGCTTCAGGGTAGCGCCCGTTACGCCACTATTCCCATCGGTCTCGGCCTGTCCGGCCTTTCCGTCTAGCCTCGCTTTCGGGTGCTGTCCTTTGCTGATCTGAGCAAGGTATTCCTTGGCAATTGCGCGAGCCGCTCGAGTCGTCAATTCGGTGACATCTCCAATCGACACTCTTACGGAAGAGGCCCGCTTTCCCCGTTGTCTGAGGTCACCTTGGACAGTGAAGGTCCTTTTCCGCTTCCCCACGACCACGAAGAAGCCTTTCAACTCGGTGTCGCGAGCCAGATACCAGCCATCTTCAGGAGTCGGTAGCTGAGCGATGGCCTTGTCGCTGAGAGCAATGCGAATGTCAGTCATGGGGGGCGGATGTGAACTGCTAAAACGGTTTTCAAACGGTTTTGGCGAGCCGAGGTGTTTGAAGGTCTGGGTTCGCTGGACTGCGAAGCTATGCGACAAGTCCCTAGAAATAAAAGACCTTCTTGGCCGCTGTCGTGGCGTGGCGTAGATTCAGAAATCGTAGAGAGGCGCCCGTTTTGAACTCTTAATCAGCGGGTCCCAGGTTCGAGCCCTGGTGCGCCCACCATACAAGGCCTTCTCGATCCATCGCTTGGGCGGACCCTTTTCGAGAACAAAACGGGTCTCGTGCGAGTTTTTTGTAATCGGACGTTACACGGGCGGACCGGGCGTCGACCTTTTGTTTCTGTACCTTCGCCCATTCGATACAGGGCGGAAATCCGACGGTACAGGCCGATCGCGTGCTCATCGTAGATTAGGATACAAGAGCGAGCAAAACGGGCAATCTGTTCTGCCCGTCGCCGCAGGCTATTGATTTGCTCCAATGTCGGCCTGACTATCAAAGGTCTGTCGTTCCGTCTCCGGCCTCAGCATGGCGGTGAGGTCGTAGAGGCGGGCGGCCGCGGCTAGCAAATGAATCCGCTTCCGAGCACCATTAGCCCACAATATACGTGGCGATCGCTTGCCACAGTCCGGGTCCGGGCCGTGAATTGTACGACGATCCTGTGGTCGCTTGTCAGGCGAGGGCTTGTAGGTGGCGATGTAGGGATGGGCGATGTCGTTCCGAGTCGGTCGATGCCGATTTTACCTGGATCGGCCTGGATACATCGAGCGGCAGCGCTCGCCGGCTGGAGACGTTGCGCACCGCGAGACCAGAGCGGATGCTCGCGACCCCGGCGATCCGGGATATGCGTGCGATCAGATTTTCGAGGTCGGAGACGTCGGACACAATGGCACGCAACAGATAATCCTGATCTCCGACCATGAGATAGCAGTCCATGATTTCGGCGATGCGACCGACTTCAGCAGCAAAGCCGTCGCGGACACTCTGCACGTGTTTTTCCAACGTCACCTGGATGAACGCCATGACGCGCAGGCCGACGATCTGCGGATCGACAACGGCGACGCGCCGATTGATCACGCCGAGCCGCTCCAGATTCTTGACTCGGGCAAGACAAGGGGACGGGGAGAGGTTGACGCGCGAGGCCAGCTCGACATTGGTGAGACTGGCGTCATTCTGAAGTTCTTGCAGGATCCGCAGATCGATTTTGTCCAGCGTGTCAAAGCTCATCGAGACCTCCTTAGCTTTCCCCAAATACCCGCCGGGCGAGTTTTTCTGGGTAAGAGCCGCAGCTTCGGGTATTCGAGGAAGCTAAGGCGGCTCTGGGGGTCTGTATTTCGCTAAATTGTCATCCTATATCGAAAAACAGACAACCTTGAAATTTATGTCATAAGCCGCCCTTCGAACTGACCAATATCGCTCCAATCGGCTGATCACGAATGGATCAAATTGCTCAATGGGCGTGCTACGTTCTCGCCGGGTTGGGTCGAAGGGACCGGCAGCGCGGTGCAGTAGAAAAGTCGGCGCGGAGCGCTCCGCGCAATCGTTTCTGCCGTCGATCGGGTCAAGCCTCTCACAATACGGTAGTTCATTCAACGCGGATCCCGTTAGCCTATCGGGCATGATGGATGCAGACATTCTCAAGATCAGGCGTGAACCGGACCTCGTCGTCCTCACGATGAACCGGCCTCCCGCAAACGCCCTCAATTATGCGCTGATTGCGCGCTTGCTCGAAGAGATCAGGCGCCTGGAATCCGAGCCGGATCCGCCCGGCATCGTTCTGACCGGCGAGGGAGATCGCTTCTTCAGTGCTGGCGGCGATATTCGCGAGGTCACCGGGCTGCAAGTCGCCGCGCCGCGCATTCGCTTTTTCCATGCAGTGTTGTGCGCGTTCGAGCGCTATCCGGGTCCCGTGGTCTGTGCTGTGCGCGGTTACGCGGTCGGCGGCGCTCTCGAATTTCTCCTGCATTCCGATCACGTGATTGCCGACCACAGGGCCAAGATCGGATTTCCCGAGATAAATCACGGTCTTCTGCCGGTGGCCAAAGGCATGCGCCAGGCCGCGCTGCGGCTAGGAAAGCGGGCGGCGCAGGTCTTGCTCTATTCAGGAGTCCTCGTGGATGCGGGGAAAGCGATGCAGATCGGTGCCTTCGACGAAGTGGTTAACACCGACGCAGTACTGGATCGCGCGATCGATGTCTGTCGGGACTTCCGAAGCAAGGACCCAAAACTCTTTGCGGCCATCAAGCGATCCTTGAATTTGACGGGCCAGCTAAGCGATGATCAGCTTGAACAGATGACGGTCGACGACCTCGGCCAATATCTCGACAACGACGACTCCGCGGATGCCCGCGCGCGGTTTCTCGCCAGGAAATGAAAGCAAGATGACGGAGGATGCATCCGCGGACGCCCTGAAGCTCGAGCTCATGACGTTCGAGGAGGTAGCGGCTGCGTTGAAGGACGGCTTCGACACCGTGCTCGTGCCGTGCGGCGCAATCGAGCAGCACGGACCCCATCTGCCCCTGTGCATGGATGCCGATCATGCCGAGCATCTGGCAGTGTTGATCGCTCGAGATCTTGGCAAGACGCTCATTGCGCCAACCATCAAGGTTGGCTGCTCGTCGCATCACCTAGCGCTGTCAGGGACAATCTCCCTGCGCAACGAGACGTTCGAGGCGGTCTGCCAGGATTATTGCACCAGCCTCGCCCTGCACGGCTTCAGGCGCATTCTGCTGTTCTCGGGCCATATCGGCAATTTTCCTGTTCTGGCGGACATGCTGCCGCGCTTGCTCCGGGCCACTGACGGCCAGGTCCGCATCGCCGCCTATACGGATTCCCAAGCCTGGATCGGATGCTGGAGGCATGCCGTCCAGGCTGCCGGAGGCGATCCGGAGAATGTCGGTGGCCACGCGGATATTGCCGAAACGTCTCTGATGCTCAAGCTTCGGCCTGAGAGTGTCCGCATCGATCGCTTCGTGCGCGGCCATCTCGGCGCGTTGACACCCGATCAACTGGATCTGATGTGGAAGAACGGCATCGTGTCCGTGTCAAGAAACGGCATCGTCGGCGATCCGCATGGATCGACAGCTGCGATCGGAGAACAATGTTTGCATGATGTCGGTGGCCTTCTGGCGAATTTCTTCCGTACCTTGGACTGAGACTTCCGCGTCGCTCTTGCCGACATCGCATCAAGACCCCGCAACTATGTTGCGGGGTTTTTCCGTTCCGAACCAGCAATGACTGCGCATCCTTCGTGCAGCAGGAAATAGGGAAATCCATATCTCTCGGCGTCACCTTCGGGAGAAAATATCGTTCGACCTATGACAGTCTCTTTGCATCAGAGGCGAGGCGAAGGGAAACGATGCATGTCACTCAAGTTTGGATTGTGGTCGGAGCAGGAAACGCAGGTCGGACACAGCTATGCTCGCAGACTGCACGAACTTGTCGACGAGGCCAGGCTCGCCGAGAAGATGGGCTTCGATTTCGTCGCGCTATCGGAGCAGCATGTTGCGCTCGGTGGCATATCGAGTTCGGCTCCCGAAGTCGTCTTCGGTTATCTTGCGGCTGTCACCCAGCGGATTCGGCTCCGCACTGCGGTGACCCTGATGCCTCAGCGCATCAACCATGCCCTGCGTTCGGCCGAGCGGCTCGCCGTCAGCGATATTCTGTCTCACGGGCGGATGGAAATGTATTGCGGCCGCGCGAACACGACGATCGCCATGCGCGCTTTCAACGTCGATCCCAAGGAAACCTTGCCGCAGATGGAAGAAGGCATGGCCCTGCTGCGTAAGGCGATGCGCGAGGACATCTTCACGTTCGATGGTCAGTACTATCAGGTGCCGCCGCGCATGCTGGTGCCGAAGCCCGTGCAAAAGCCATATCCCGTTATCGGCATTGCGGCGACGAGCGAGCGCAGCCACGCCTGGGCAGGCGCGGAAGGCCTGGCTCTCATGAGCGCCACGATTTACCAGGGTTTCGAGAATCAGCAGAAGCTGATCGATGCCTATCAGAAGGCCTGGAAGCGCGACGAGACCGGTCCCCTCGATCGCCCGCGCGTCGGCGTGCCGCTATTCTTCGGCATCGGGAAGACCGATCAGGCGGCCAAGGACGACTACGCCGAAGCGCTGATGCACTACGCGCGCATCTCGACCGACGCCTATCCGCGTCTCGCCAAGCTCGCCGACGACTACTCCTATATGAGCGAGAGCGTGCCCGCGATGGAGCGTGCAGGTCGCGATTGGGACTATCTGCTCAATCATTCGGGCACCACGGTGTGCGGCAGCCCCGATACTGTCATCCGCCAGATCGAGAAATTCCAGGCGATGGGCATCCAGGAGGTGCTCCTGCATCTCGACTCCGTGACCCACGAGAAGATCATGGAAGGTATCGAAATGGTGGGCCGCTACGTCATTCCGCACTTCAACGACCGCAACAACGTCGTTCGCCCGACCGACGAGATACTCGACAGGATCAGGGCGATGCGTCCGCAAAACGATTCGCCGGCGGCCAAGTCGGCCTGAGGAGACGGCCATGACGTCCTTTAACTACACGTATCTGCTCATTGACAAGCGTCCCAGCGGCGTCGCCGTCGTGACGATGAACCGCCCCGAGCTCCTCAATGCCGTGAACTGGGAGATGCACCATGAGCTCGAGCGCGTTTTCGTCGACCTCGATTCCGACAAGGACGTGCGCGCCATCGTGCTGACCGGCGCGGGCCGCGGTTTCTGCTCGGGCGGCGACCAGAAATCGCTCGACAAAGTCGCGATCCCGTCGCCGACGCGGGCCGGACGTCACCTGATCCGCAACATCCTGGAGGTCGAGGCGCCCGTCATCGCCGCCGTCAACGGCGCCGCGGTCGGGCTGGGAGCGACGCTCGCCCTGATGTGCGACGTGATCTTCGCCCATTCTAGCGCGCGCTTCGCCGATACCCACGTCACGGCGGGTGTCGTCGCCGGTGACGGCGGCGCCGTCATCTGGCCGCTCCTGATCGGGCCGGCGCGCGCCAAGCACTATCTGATGACGGGCGATTTCATCTCCGCCGAAAAGGCGGCGGCGATGGGGATGATCAACGAGGTGGTGACCGACCGCGACGTCCGCGACCACGCGATCGAATATGCCGAAATGCTGGCGAGCGGTCCGCGCGAAGCGATTGCCTGGACAAAATACTCGGTCAACAAGATCATCAAGCAGTACACCCACCTGCTGCTCGACACGTCGATTGCGCTGGAAACGCTGACCTTTGCGAGCCCCGAGCGCCGCGAGGCCGTCGCTGCCTTCGCCGAGAAGCGCAAGCGTTTCGCGGAGAAGTGACGATGACAGAGCCAACGCGGACGTCTGGCGCCCAATATGCCGACGTGACGATCCCGAGCCTGCTGAGGACCAGAAGCGTCGAGCGAGCCGGGGAGGTCGCATTCTGTCAGAAGCGAAACGGCCAATGGCTTCGCACCACCTGGAAGGACTACGCTTCGCTCGTCTGCCGTATCTCCGCCGCAATGAAGGCGGTTGGGCTCAATCGCGGAGACCGCGTCGCGATCATGGGGGACGTGTCGCAGGAGTGGCTTTTGGCCGACATGGCCACGATCTGCTCCGGCGCCGTGACCGTTGGCATATACTTCACCTCTTCGCCGGAGGAAGTCGACTATTACCTGCAGGATTCGGGGGCGCGAATTGCCTTTGTCGGCTGCGAGCTGCAGCTTCGCGCCTTTCTCTCCGGCAGCCAGGCGACCGCACTCGAGAAGATCATCATTATGGATCCCGGCTGGAGCGGGGCTTCGCCGGCAAATAACGTCACGACGCTGGCGGACTTTATCGGCGGGGTCGCGGTCGATGCCGGCGCGGCGCTGGCCGAAGAAGCCGCTACTGCGAAAGCCTCCGACATCGCAACGATCGGCTACACCTCGGGAACGACGGGTTATCCCAAGGGAGCCATTCTAAGCCATACGGCTCTGCTTGCGGGGGCGCATACGAACATCACGTTCTGTCCACCACTCGCAACGGAGCCGCAACGGGTTGTCGTGCATCTGCCGATGTCCCACACCGTCGCCCGCGCGCAAGCCACGACAAAGCCGCTCATCACGCGCGTCGTCCCCTATTTCGGCGAGACCACGGCCGAATTCGCCGCGACAATTCGCGAAGTGAAACCGACCTTCTACATGGCGCCGCCGCGGTTCTATCAGCGCAATGCGGCGCAGATTCTTAGCAAGGTCCAATCCGGATCGGCTCGGCTTCGCCAAAACTACAAGCACGCGATGCGGATTGCGAAGACGGTGCTCGCGCATCGCCAGGCGGGCCGCGAAGCGAATCCCTTTCTCGACGGTCTGTTCGAGGTGTGCTGCGAGAAGGTGTTTCGTCCTCTGCTGGCCGAAGTGGGTTTCGATCAGCTCACCTATCCTTACACCGCCTCGGCGCCAATGCCGTCGGAAGTCATGACCCTGTGGCAGCTCTGGGGACTGAACCTCAAGGAGTGCTACGGCCAGACCGAAATGGTAGGCGGGAATCTCGGCCAGATGGCGGATTGGTCCAAGGCCGGCACTGTCGGCATTCCGGTTCAGGACCCGGCCTGGGAAACCCGGGTTCTCGAAGACGGCGAAATGATCGTGCGAGGTCCGGGCCTCTTCAGTGGCTACTGGAACAAGCCCGCGGAAACGCAATCCGCGCTGAGGAATGGATGGCTCTATACGGGGGACGTGGTCCAGGTTCAACCCGATGGGGCCTTCAAGCTCGTCGATCGCAAGAAGGAGATCATCAACACCTCGGGCGGCAAATCGGTCAGCCCGACCCAGATCGAGAACGAACTGCGTCAGAGCCCGTATATCTCTGAAGCCGCTGTGATCGGCGAGGGCAAGAAGTACCTCACGGCCCTGATCGAAGTCGATGCCACAGCCGGCCTGGATTGGGCGCGGTCGCGCGATGATCAGGTGAAGGAGTACAAAGACCTCGCCAAATCCGAGATTGTGATCCGCCTGATCGAGGGCGAAGTCGCAAAAGCCAACATTCGGCTCGCGCGCGTCGAGCAGATCAAGTCGTTCCGTATCCTGCCGGAAGAACTCTCGCCCGACACCGGCGTCATGACGCCGACGCGCAAGAAGCGCCGCAAGCCGCTGATGGAGCGGTACAAGTCGCTGATCGATACCCTCTATGACGATTCCGAAGAGCAGCTCATCAAGGATCAGTTGTCGCCGGCGTCGAAGTCGCACGAGGTCAGTCCATGAAGATCAAGCACGCGTACCTGACCGCGTCGAACCCCGAGGCCCTGGCGCAGTTCTATCGCGAGATCGGCATGCCGGTTCGTTTCGCCGATGGCGAGCGATGGATACAGTTCGCAACGGATGGCGCCGCATTCTGCATTGCGGGTCTGGACGAATCGGCCGTGGAGCCGTCCTCGAATGCCGTTGTCGTCTTCGAAGTCGAGAAGCTTGAAGGCGCGCTGGCCAAAGCCATCGACGCGGGCGGGACGAACATCTCGGGCATCCGCGACATGGGTAGCCACGGCCGTGCGGCCCAGATCCGCGATCCCCAGAACAACCTGATCCAGTTCTTCGAGCGGGCCAAAGCATGAGCGAGGTCGCTGTTGCCGCTCGCCTGGAACCGTGTGCCAAAGCCGGAAGAGACGACATGACTGCCGAAGCCTATTTCGACCCGAACAATCTCGTCGACAGCGCATCTTTCAAGCGGGCGCTGAGAAGCGTGGCTGGCGCGGTGTCGATCGTGACGTCCGGATCTTATCCGTCGCGCCACGGTCTGACCGTCACCGCCGCCTGTTCGCTGTCCATCGAGCCTTCGACCGTCCTCGTCTGCATCAACAAATCGGCAGGGGCGCACGACACGATTGTGAAGACGCGCTCGTTCGGTTGGAACCTGTTGTCCTCCTGTCATGTGCCGCTCGCCCAGAAGTTCGCCGGACTTGACGGCAGCAAAGGCGACATCCGCTTCGTTGACGAGGAATGGCGCTCGCTCAGAACTGGCGCGCCCATTCTGATCGGTGCGCTTTGCAGCTTCGACTGCCGCGTCATCGGGGTACATCCGATCGGCACGCACACGGTCTTTGTCGGGGCGGTGCTGGCAGAACAGCATCGCGACGAGCTCGAACCCCTTGTCTACAGGCACGGGCAATTTGCCGTGCCCGCCAGTCTCGATCCCGGCGGCACGGAAAAGGCGACCTGAATTATGCAAGCATTGCTTCTTTCATAGACGGAGACTTCGATGACCAGCCTCAAGGGACCACTGATCAACCGACGTGCGGCGATGAAAGGCGCTGTCGGGCTCGCGGCTGCGACGATGGCACCCTGGGTTCGCGCGGCAGTGCCGCCGCCCGTCAAGGTTGGTGCGATCATGCCGAGTAGCGGCATACTTGCGTTTCCGGGCCAGTCTTGCGTGCGTGGCATCGATCTCGGCGCCAAATTCGCTAGGGAGCGTTATGGCGTCGAGATCACCGTCGTTCACGCGGACACGCAGAGCAAGCCGGAGAACGGCAGGATCGCAGCCGACTCTTTGATCCAGCAAGGGTGCAACGTCCTGATCGGTGCGTGGGACTCCGGCGCGACCATCTCGGCCCTGCAGGCCGCGGAAGCGGCAAAGGTGCCCATGGTCGTGCACATCGCGAGTGCCAACCAGGTCACCTCGCAGGGCTTCACGCAGGTGTTTCGTTTCTATCCGCCCGCCGCCACGATCGTCCGCCAGTCGCTCGCCGAAATGAGAGCGCTGGTCACGAGCGTCAACGATCCTCCAAAGGGCGCTGTCGTCCTGCATCTGAGCAACACGATGGGAACGTCGACGGCGACCAGCCTCGATGCGGCCTGGAAGGAACTCGACCTACCCGTCAAGCTTCTCGAATATATTCCCTACGACGAGAAGGCACGCGACCTCTCGGTCGAGGTGGCGAAAGCGAAGGCATCCGGCGCCGATGCCTTGGTCTCAGTCACTCGCGTCAACGACGCTATCATGATCATCCGGGAGTGCATCAAACAGGCCTGGAATCCTAAGCTGATCTTCTCGCCGAACGGCAATGGCGTGCCGGACAAGGCATTCTACGACGCGCTTGGAAAGTATGCTGATGGCGCGATGTCCTCGAACCTCTGGTACAATCCGAAGGGCGAAGATGCGCGGACGATCGTGGATCGGTTCCAGTCCACCTATGCCAACGAATGGATGGATGCCAATTCGGGATGCGCGTTCGAGGCGGTCCAGATCGTGGCCGACGCGGTCGTGCGCGCCAAATCGGCGGTCTCGTCCGAGATTCACGCCGCGCTGAAGGCGACGGACCTGAAGCCCATGCTCATGTACAGCGGTCCGATCAGGTTCGATGCCACTGGGCAGAACACCGGGGCAGCCGTGACCGTGCTGCAGGCAAGGCAATCGAAGCCGCGCGTAGTCGGGCCCGATGGCATAGCCGAGTACAAGGCGCAGTATCCTCTCGTGCCATTCGAGAAGCGCTAGATGCTGACGTTGTGGGGCAATGTTCTTGCAAGCGGGATCCTCATGGGTCTCGTTTACGGTATCATCGCGCTGGGGCTGACGATCATCTTCGGCGTCATCCGCATCGTCAATTTTGCGCACGGTGCGATGGTCGTGTTCGGTCTTTATGTCGGCTATTGCGCCGGAGCCTGGTGGGGGATTCCGACGATCGTCGCGGCGGTCAGCGCCGGCGCTCTGCTGTTCGTGTTCGGCTACGGGCTCGAGACGTTGGTGGTGAAGCGGTTCGTCACGCGGCCGCACCATATCCAGTTCATTTTGTTCATCGGTATTTCGCTGGTCCTCAGCGGAGCGCAACTGATCGCGTTCGGACCCGACCCGCGCCCCTCGGTCTCACACCTTTCCTTCGAGACCATCGCCCTTGGGCCGATCCGGCTAGACCTCGCCAGGCTGCAGGCGGCAACGGTTGCGGCAGTGATGATCCTGGCGCTCGCGGCGTTCCTCAAATACTCGACGTTCGGTCGGTTCATCCGTGCCGCCGCCGACAACCGGCTGGGCGGCCTGATGGTCGGGCTGCCGATCCCGAAGATCTACGCGATGACGTTTGGCATCGGCGCGGCCTGCGCGGGCGTTGCTGGAGCGCTGATATCGCCCTTGTTCGATGCCCAGCCGTTCCTCGCCGTCGATTTCACGCTGCTGGCGTTCGTCACGGTTATCGTCGGCGGTCTCGGAAGCTTCGTGGGAGCTCTCGTTGGCGGGCTGACGATCGGTCTCACGGAAGCAGTTGCGGCGCTGTTGTTTGCCCCCTCGCTGAAGTCGGCGTTGTCTTATGGCCTGCTGATGATTGTCCTGATCGTGCGTCCAAGAGGGTTCTTCGGTGCAAAAGAAACGTGATGCCTTACCGGATCGTGGTGCAGTTATCGGCTGTCTGGCTGGCTTCGCCGTCCTGGCGATGCTCGGCGGCGTGTTGAACTCCCATCTGATCTCGCTGCTGACGATCGTGTTTCTGTTCACCTTCATCGGTCAGTCGTGGAGCATCATGCTGGGGCTCGGCGGTCAGCTCTCGATTGGTCACGCGCTGTTCGTCGGCATCGGCGCCTACTCGGTCGCGGTCCTCGACATCCGCTACGGTCTGAGCCCGTGGTTCGGATTGGTCGTCGGCATGGCGCTGGCAGCTATTGTCGGCGCGACGCTGGCCTGGTTGAGCTTTCGCTTTGAGGTCCGAGGCATTTATTTCGCGCTGCTGACGATCGCTGCGGCCGAGTTTGCCCGCGTCGTGTTCAGCGGCTGGGAATTCGTCGGAGCCATGCAAGGCTTGTTCTTCCCGGCGCATTCCGGGCCGAACTCGTTCTGGATGCTGCGTGGTGATGCGCGCTTCTACTATTTCGTTTCGCTTGCCGCAGTTTTGCTCGGCGTCAGTGCCACGGCGCTCATTCGCCAATCCTTCCTCGGCTATGTATGGCGCGCGATGCGTGACGACGAGGACGCCTCACGCGCGCTCGGTGTGCGGACGTTCCTGCACAAGATCCTCGTCGTTTCGTTCTCCGGCGCCTGGGCCGCGATCGGCGGGGGACTGCTCGCGCTGGTTCAAGGCTCGGTGTTTCCGGATTCGATCATGGGCATGGGCATCTCGGTCGACATCCTGGTCGGTCCCATCGTCGGCGGGCTCGGAACGGCGTTCGGGCCGCTGATCGGCACTCTCATCACGTTGCCGCTGGATCATCTCGCGAGCGCGATCGGCAACAAGTTCGGGATTCCGGGCCTCAATAACGTCGGCTACGGCCTCGCCCTGATTGCCGTCGTCTGGCTGCTACCCGATGGGATCTGGCCAGCGATTGTCAATTCAGCCAAATCCATCACCAGGTTCTCCTGGTTCGGCAACCTTCGGATGGAGCAGGTCAAGAAGTGACTGATCTTCTCGAACTCGACGGCGTCTCGCGCCGGTTTGGCGGATTGCTTGCCGTCGACAATGTGAGCTTCCGCCTGAAATGCGAAGGCATCACCGCGCTGGTCGGACCAAACGGCGCCGGCAAGACGACATGCTTCAATCTCATTGCCGGCGCCCTCCCGCCGACGCAAGGGTCGATCAGGTTCGGCGGCGAGATCATCTCCGGATTTCCGGCAGAGGACATATGCCGGCTCGGCATCGGCCGCACCTTCCAGGTCGTCCGGCCCATGCGCGACATGACCGTTCTCGAGAATGTCATGATCGGTGCGTTCAGCTGGACCCGAAAGGTGAGTGAGGCGAGAGACGCAGCGCGCGAAGCGCTTGACATGGTGGGGCTCGGACCGAAGGCCGATGCCGCCATCAGCAAGCTGACGCTCCCCGACCGCAAGATGCTCGAGACTGCCAAGGCGCTATCGACCCGGCCACGCCTGCTTCTGCTCGACGAAGTGATGGCCGGGCTTCGGCCTCCTGAGGCTGCGGCCGTGGTCGCGGTGCTCAGGCGTCTGGCCGAGAGGGGATTGTCGATCCTGCTCGTCGAGCACGTCATGCGTATCGTGATGGAAGCCGCAGAGCATGTTATTGTTCTCCATCATGGCGCGAAGATCGCCGAAGGCACACCACGATACATCGTCAGCCATCCGGAAGTCGTCGCCGGATATCTCGGGGAGGGGTTCAGTGCCTAACGAGCCGCTTCTCACGGTACGGTCTCTTACAGTGGATTATGGTGGATCCACGGCCCTCAACGGCGTATCGCTCAGCATCTATCCGGAGGAGCTGCTGAGCGTCGTCGGCGCAAACGGCGCCGGCAAGACTTCTCTTATTCGGTCGATCGCGGGGGTCGTCCGGCCCCTGGATGGCGAGATACGTTGGCGCGGCACCAATATTGCGGGTTTTCCACCATGGGAGATCTGCGAACTCGGTATCGCGCAAGTACCCGAAGGTCGCGAGCTGTTTCGTAATTTATCGGTCGAGGAGAATCTGCTGATCGGTGGCTCGCTCAAGCGGGCAAGAGCCCGCAGATCGGGCAACATGCAGCAGGTTTATGGGCTCTTCCCGCGGCTCCTGGAAAGGCGGCTGCAGGCCGCGGGCACATTGTCGGGCGGCGAGCAGCAGATGCTGGCGATCGGACGGGCCATCATGGCCGAACCCGAACTCATCATGCTCGACGAACCGTCTATCGGGCTTTCGCCATCACTGACTCGGGCAATGTTCGATATTGTCAAAATGCTGCACACCAAGAAGACCACCATCCTGCTGGTCGAGCAGAACGTCGCGGACTCGCTTTCGATCGGCGATCGTGGCTACGTGCTGGAGAACGGACATGTTGTACTCGAAGGCACGGGTGCCGCTCTGCTCACCAATCAGGATGTCCGGCGCGCCTATCTGGGTTTGTGAGAGCGACTTGCGCTGTCGTCAGTTTGTCCTCGAGATACCGCTGATCTTTCGATCGGCCAGATACCGGCGGGGGCTCTTGCCCAGGGCCTTCTTGAACATCGTGATGAAGGCGCTTGGCGTTTCATAGCCGAGATCTTGTGAAACAGTCTGAACCGATATTCCGGCCGAAAGCCGTTGGAGCGCGACCAGAATATGCAGACGCTGGCGCCAGCGGCCAAATGTCAATCCTGTCTGCTTCTGAATGAGACGCGCCAGAGTCCTTTCGCTCATCGCGTATCGCTCCGCCCATTCGTCGAGCGTGCTGCGGTCACCGGGATCGCGCAGGAGAGCCGCAGCGAGTTGCTGCAGGCGGATGTCGCGTGAAATCGGCAGATACATCTGCTCGGAGTCCATCTGCACCAGTTCGTCGAGCAAGACCTGGGCGAGCCGGCTCGTCGGTCCGCCCACAGGATATAGCGGAGGGAACGAGGCAAGCCTGTCGATCAGCTCACGCACAAGGGGCGAGATCGTGAACGTGCAGCATCCGGACGGCAGCTTCATTGCACGGGGGTCGATGAAGACGCAATAGATCTTGCCGAATGATGAGACGCAATTGCTGTGCTGGACGCCTCCTGGAATCCAGACCGCCCCCTGCGGTGGAACAATCCAGAGACCGTCCGGCGCCCGGCACATGACCGAGCCGCGAGAGGCTACGACCAACTGCCCCTTCTTATGCACGTGCATCGGCAATTCGTCATCGTTCTGCCGGGTCTCAATGCAGACGGATATAACGGGGCGGTCGAGAAAGTCGGGATCGATCGGCGTGTAGTTAATCCGCAGATCTGGCAGCTGCATCATCCGCAGGCCTGCATCGTCCCGCGGAAACCGTACCTGCATTTCAGGGGGGCGATACACGATCTTGCTCCGATGATTAGATCTGCTCGTTGAACTCGGGCGATTTACCTGCCTTGTCGTGCGACGGCCACCAAATATAGCGGCTCTCGCGCAGGTCCGCCAAGAACAAATCGCCCCTCTTCGTGAAATCACGGCATGATCTGCCGTCGCCAAGGCGATCCACGGCAGAGACTGCGATAGCAGATAGTGGAGCGGCTGCTTTCAGCAGAATGCTTACGCCAGGGATGGTATCACAGCATTTGCCCGCAGGGTCTGTTCAGCGAACGTGGTGTTGGTGGAGGTAGCGAACCTTGAGGCGTGTGATCCTAACCGTTCAGGAGATTGAGTTCGCGTTCGCCTGCAGAACATTCGTGCTCGAGATGGATCCGCGCGCCGGGAATCAGATCATCATTGAAGGCGATGCGCTGGCCGTTCCGAATTCAGGGAAAACACGGCGCGCGTTTCTTAATTATGGTCTTGCAAGATTGTTGCGTGTTTTCAACAGGGCGATCGAGCAAAGGGCGATCCCGCTGGAACAAGTTCCCGGGCTTCTCTCCAATCTGGCTCTCTTCAGTGAGAAAGTCCTGAACGCGTTCGAAGCATTTCCTGAGCACTGATGAACAACGAATCTGACATCTTGCGGTCGGGCCAGGGCCGCCCATTTGCAGGCATTCGTCGCACGATCATAATCATAGCACCGCCTGATATCTGAACACGCGCTGCTCTGCCACGATCGTTTGCTATTCGGTGTTTCCCTACTTTCGATATCTTCATCCATTCGATACAGCGCGCAGATCCGATGGGACAAGTCGGTCACGTGCTTGTCGAAGATTAGGAAACTGGAGCGGGCAGAACGGACGGTGTGTTCTGTCCGTCGCAGCAAGATACCGCTTGCTGCAGAACCAGAAGCAGAAGGTTCCGGATCTGGGCCCCCGAAGCGCAATGCGCAGTTCGATGCGGCGCAGCGATCGCTGGCGGAGTCATGCGCAAAGATCCGTTATGCACGCACGATCTAGCCGGCTTAACCTCTTTCGCGTCAGCCGCGCTTTCGCGGAGAGGGTAACGTAAATTCCACGACCTCGTGCTTGTCGCACCGATCAGGTGGCTGATTTTTCTTCACGATCAGCTCGAGCTCGAGAGCCTCGAAGGCGAGCTCATCCGCCAAGCGCTTGAACAGCTCGCGCTTTTCTATGTCCGTCGCCCGCCGACTCATCATCGAAAATTCTCTGGCGTCAGCGCGGACCTTTTCCAAACGTCGTCGGAGGTCCTTCATGTGTGCCGGCGTAGCTTTCAATATTATCCTTGGATCCGAACAATCAGTTTGCTTGTTCGGATCCACCGGGAGTCAACCGCCGAAGCTCGATACTGGTTCTATGTGGACCGCTAATTCGCCGCTCATAGTGCTGCGATATTTAGCCATGCTCCATGACCCAGCCCCGGTTCAGGGATTGCAAGCTGAAGTCGGCCGTCTTGGCTGATGAGCCATCTCTGTCCGGCTCTCGCCCGATGATGCATAGACTAGCATACCTGAAGGGCCTGAATGTCCGAAAGCGCACAGACGCGAGTGTTGCGCCCGACTAGGCTGCGAGCGATCCTGGGCGTTCGCGAAGCGCTCAGGCCCAACGGCATCGCCGGATGCCAAATGTGCCGGCTGCGGCGAAGCGGCTCCGTCCGCGAACGCAGTGTTGCCGGCTGCATGAGGCAGGAGTAAGCTCGGCAGATTAGATCAACGATGGTCGTTCTCGTGCGTAGCTTCCTTCTCATAGTGGGAATATGGCTGCTGGTGAACGTTCTGTTCGTTGTAGCTGTCCTGCCCTCGCGCAGACCGGCACCTACTCGGCGCGCAGTAACTCCATCTCCGGTGACGATCAACAGGACGGCCAGCCGCTTGGACATTCACGACCCACCACTCTTGCAGCGCGGGATGACGCCGGTTCCAATCAGAGTTCTTTTCGCCGTCCTCGTCCTTCCAGCCCTTCGGGCGTGGAAGGCGGCCAGACGGCACTTCAAAGGGCATCGCAACTAGACGCGGCCATTGCGCGCTTGAGATTCGCGTCGATGTTGTCACTGCGCCCGCGGGCCCCCCGGGCACGCTTTGGCACGCAGTGAGATAGCGCCACTGAGGTAACGACATACGAGGTACTGCCGCTGCGCGACCGAGGGTTTGAACGAGCAGGTATAGCCGAACTGCCACACTTACAAAGGTTTCGTTGCGTCGCACCTGGTTTGGTGCTGCCTAAACCGGACATTCGGGTACGATGATGGTCACCCTTTCATGCGGTACAAGGTGTTCGTGGTGGACGGCAGCCGGCAAGTGATCTGCGCTTGCGAAGCTCGACTGTATTGGCGAGTAGTGCCGACTGCAAAGTCGGTACCTGGCTCGCCTGGAGATTCGGATGCGCTACGCCGGACGATGGTGGGACTGGCTGCATTCGCCGTTGCCTCAACGTCTTGCCGACTGCGCTGTGCATCCCGCCGCTTCTGAAGAGCTGACATCTTTCGTTCGGCTTGAGCGAATCCGGCTCGAGTTGCGATTGAGTGCAGTTCATCGAGCCTCTGCTTGCAAACGGCGCAGATATCGAAGCGCGAACACGAACTGATGATTGCGGCAGTGCAACTGACGGAATCGTGCGGCTGCAAGGCAGCGATCAGTGCGATCGGAATCTTCGAACGGATCACCTCACCCGTCGTGACAGATGTGCTGCGTCGCGCCTTCGCACGTCGCGAATTTGCTCCATGTGCGCGGGCCAGGGGCGCAGCATCCGGTCGATTATGTCGCCCTCACATGATTACCTATTAATCTTATTATAGCGCTGCTCATCCGTAATAATCCGGTGATTGCTTACCGACTCCTGCCAGCGCTCTGCCCAGGATCCGATTGTTGGTTCGGCTATCGTATTTGATTTACGGCGCTTTTGTCGATTCTGAGATTGTTGTGACGGCTCGCTTCGCAGTGCGTCGATTTAAAATCGGAATTATATATTAAATGTTGACGCTAATAGGTATTTAATGAATAGTTTGTCGCTGGCGGGGCCGGAGATAAATCCGCAGCCGCTGAAGTTGCCAAGGTGTCTGAAAAATCCATCTTGAAAGAAGGGATTCCTCTATGTTGCATCATTTCATCGAGACCAAGGAAGCGTTGAAGCGTCTGCGGACGGACCAGGACGGCGTGGTGTCATTCGAGTACATCATCGTCGCGGTTTGCATCATCGGCGCAGTGTCAGCTGTGTTCGGCGTTGGGGCCGGCGGTGCGATCGGAACCGCGCTGACAGGCGGGATCACCGCGATCACCACCGCTTTTACTGCGGCAGTCTGATACGGCCGTCCGGCCAGAGGGGGGCATCGGAATGTGTCCCCCTCCGAATGTTATTTCTCTCCATTCTTATTGTTGCTGTGCCTTCCCACCACCCTGAGGCATGCATGAGCTGGGTTTCTTCCATCGTCTCGATACTGGAAATCTCGTTGTTGCTGTATGTCGCAACGCTCGACGTCGCGACCCGCACGATCCGAAATGACGTCTGTCTCTTGCTGGCGCTGCTCGGGATCGCCCGTCAGCTTGCCAGCCCAATGCAATTTGCCGAATCCCTCATCGCCGCGACGCTCCTGTTCCTGCTGCTGCTCGCGCTCTACCAGCGTGGCGGGATTGGCGGAGGCGACGTCAAGTTACTGGTAGCTTTGGCCATTGGCCTGCCGCCGACAGGCTTGATTGAGTTGCTGGCGGTAACCGCGCTGGCCGGGGGCATTCTTGCCCTGGTGCATCTGGTGATGCGCGTCCTGCCATATCCGAAATTGGCGCCGGTCGGTTCGTCGCTCGCACGGCGCGTCTACGCGATCGAGCGCTGGCGCCACGTGCGACACGCGCCCCTGCCTTACGGGGTGGCCATAGCGTGCGGTGGCATCTGGACCATCTCGAGCAGAGGATTTTGACATGTCATCCACGTTGCGCCTCTCGATCATCCTGGTGCTCTTGCTCGCAACCACCGCATTCGGGCTGATCGCCTACAACATGAACCTGCCGAAACAGGTTCCGGTAACGGTTACGGCGCAAGGGCCGGCGCCTCCTTCGACTATCGGGTATTTTGTCGCGGCACGTCCGCTGTCGAAAGGTACATTGGCCCGCGAAGAAGATTTCGCCGTGCGCTCGGTGTCGCCTGAACGCCTTCCCGCAGGGGCGATCCTGGAAACACCGGACTCGAAGGCCGGACTTCCCGGCTCTCTGGTCCGCAAGTTCGTCGACGCTGGCAGTCCCATCACCTTGCAGGACGTATTGCGACCTCGGGATCGTGGCTTCCTGGCCAGCGTCCTGGCACCGGATAGCCGTGCGATCAGCATCAAGGTGGACGAGGAGTCTGGCGTGTCGGGGCTGATCAGGCCGGGTGATCATGTTGATGTCTTGTTGACCCAGGTGTTCGAGAAGGCAGATCCCGCGCGCCGGGCCCTGAGCGAGACCGTTCTAGGAAACGTTCGAGTCATCGCGATTGACCAGGAAATCATGCAGGGTGGCCGAACCGTAAGCTCGGTAGCCGGCTCGGTGGCCGGCAAGCAAGCGCAGACTGTATCGTTGGAGCTTGCCCCGGACCAGGTCAAGAAGATCACGGTCGCAAGGCAGCTCGGAACGCTTTCCCTGGCGGTGCGGGCCGCAGTCGAGCAGTGGGATACGGCGGACACTGGCGCCATGTCCAGCTGCGATGTGTCGCCGGAAATCGCCCGCCAAAATGCGATTGCCGGCCGGACAGCAGCGGTCGTTGTTCATTCCGGTGGTCAGATAAAACAATACTCCGTCAGGAAACAGGAATCTGCCGACGGCGACGTTCCGATCAACTGCGACGGGTCGGAAGTGTCCCGCCGCGGAGCGACGATGGTGGTTCAGGCAGGCAAGTTGCTGGAGAAACGTTGATGAGCGTTAACATAGCGGCCCTCAGCACTCCTGAAGAAGCGACGTCTGTTGTCGCCCGCAATCGAATCGTCTGCTTCGTCAATGACGAATTGAGTGCCGCGGCTCTGCGCAAGGGCCTTGAAGGCAGCAATATTTCGATCAAGCGGGGCACGATCCGCAATGCCATACGGATGCTCGAAACGGACACCGAACTATTCGCCCTGGTGACGGACATCAGTGGTATCGATGATCCATTTGCCGAACTGGAGCGGCTGGCCGGCGTCTGTCCGCCCGATGTCCGGGTGGCTCTGATCGGTGAAAGCAGGGAGATCACCTTCTATCGCGCGCTTATGGAGCTCGGCCTGACCGAGTACCTGCCGAGACCGATCACGCGGGACATGGTGCTGGACCAGCTGCGCCCAAAGCTGCTGGGCGATCGTGCGCCGGCGCCGACCGACCGAGGCGGGCATGTGATCTCGATCTGCGGCGCGCAGGGCGGTGCCGGCGCAACGAGCATCGCCATCAATCTCGCGCTGCAACTGGCGGAGACCACCAAGGCCAAGGTCGCGCTGCTCGATCTTCATCTTCAAGGCGGCGAAACAGCCGTGATGCTGGGTGTTCAGCCCGGACCAGGCCTGCGCATCGCCCTGGAGAACCCGATGCGGGCGGACACGTTGTTCCTCGAGCGCGCCGCAATCGCAGTCAACGAGCGAGTCAGCCTGATTTCCGCCGATGAGGAACTGGACGCTCAGCTCGACATCACCGAAGCGGGCGTGAGGCACGTCCTTGGCCTGCTCCGCCAACGATTCAACTACATCGTTGTCGATGTCCCGGTCCCGTTTCCGTCATCCATCCATCCGGTGATTTCTCTTTCCCGGCACGTGCTGGTGCTGCTGGAGGCGGAGGTGACCGGACTTCGCAATGCCCACGCACTGCGGGCCGCCGTCACCAACATTGCCGGCAGGGATCGGGTCTTCACCTTGCTGAACCGTGCCAATCGCCCGGGGGGCCTTCCCAGGGCCGCGGTGGTCAAGGCGTTGGGGACAGAGCCTGACATGGTCGTACCCGATCTCGGGAAGGGCATGACCCAGGCGGTCAATCTCGGAATTCCCGCGCTGAAGCACGTATCTGCACTGCGACGCCATCTCGCGCCGATCGTACGGGAGATCACGGGGCTTGGCGCCGAGCAGAAGGGACGGCTGCGGAGGCTGCTGGGGCTATGAGAAAGTTTGGTAGGCGCGACGAGGAAACGCCGGTTCGCTTGCCTGCACCGACGCCGAGCTTGGCTGCAACGACGCCAAGCGTGCCTGCATCAACCTCAAGGCGCGACGAGGCTTCGATTGACCGGCCGGTGATGCCAGCTTCACTGCGCGAACGCGTCATCGAGCAGATTGAGCCATCGGTGGCCGCAACTGTTTCGCGTGACGTCCTTCGGCGCCAGATCGAGGAAATCATCCATGGCATCGCCAATGAGGAACGGCTCGAACTGTCGGGTCGCGAGCAGCTTCAACTGGCGGACGAGATTGCCGACGACATGACCGGCTATGGGCCGCTGCGTCCGCTTCTGCTCGATCAATCGATCAACGACATTATGATCAACGGGCCGAGCAACGTTTATGTCGAACGAGCCGGCAAGCTGGAGCGGATCGCGGTGCGCTTCCGCGACAATGATCACATCGCATCGGTGGCCCAGAAAATTGCCGCGCAAGTTGGACGGCGCATCGACGAATCCAGTCCGATGGTGGATTGCCGCTTGTCCGACGGCAGCCGCGTCAACATCATCTTCCCGCCGCTGGCGATCCACAGCCCCTGCATCTCGATTAGAAAGTTTCCGAGCCGCCGCCTGGATATCGCCGCACTGATCGAAAACGGCTCGATGACCGCAGCCGTCGGACAATTGCTGGAGATTGCCGCCCGGTGTCGGCTCAATGTCCTGGTCTCCGGCGGCACCGGGTCCGGCAAGACGACGCTGCTCAACGCCATGAGCCAGTTCATCGATCACAGCGAACGCGTCGTCACCATCGAGGATGCGGCGGAGCTGCAGCTCCAGCAGCCGCACGTGATCAGCCTGGAGACCCGGCCTCCCAGCCTTGAAGGCACGGGGCAGGTGACACAGCGCGATCTCTTGTGGAATGCGCTGCGCATGCGTCCTGACCGGATCGTCGTGGGCGAGGTGCGCGGCGCGGAAGCGTTTGACATGCTGCAGGCGATGAACACCGGCCATGATGGTTCGATCTCCACGGTCCATGCCAATAGTGCTCGCGACGCCCTGACCCGCATCGAGAACATGGTGCAGATGGGGCAGGTGAATCTGCCGTCGCGAGCCATTCGAACTCAGATCGTCGCTGCACTGGATCTCATCGTGCAAGTCGAACGCATGCGCGATGGGCAACGTCGCATTATCCAGATCAGCGAGGTGATGGGGCTGGAATCGGATGTGATCACCACCAATGACATCGCAACTTTCGAATACCAGGAGGAGGACGACAATGGGCGGATCTCGGGCACTTACCGGGCCACCCTTGCAGTCCCGAAATTCAAGAGCCGTCTCGTCTATTTCGGGCTCGATCGCGCCTGGGCCGAGGCAGTGAGGCAGATATGATACCTGAGGCCGTGATCGTCGCTGTTCTGGTGCTCGCGATGTGCGCAGCCGTCGGCTCGTTATGGCTCGACGGCCGGGAGCGACGCATGGACCGCCGGCTGGCGGTCGCTCTACCGGCCTCCCATCCGGCCAGTCTGCCATCCATTCGCCGGGCGGAGACCGGCTCCCGGTATCTGCTTCTCCACCGTTTGGCCAATTATAGGCCCGAGATGGTTCACGCCTGGCATCCGGCGTATGTGCTGCTTGCTGCCGCTATCGCCGTAGCAGCGATCTTCTACGCTAATCGCCTGCTGGGATTTTCCGTTCTCTACGTGTCTGTCGCGGCTGCGATTGCCGCCGTGGTGGTCGTGCGAGGTCTGTTTGGCTGGCAGCAACGTCGGTTCGCCAGTCAACTTTTCCGGCAGCTGCCTGACGCCATTCAGCTGGTGACGAGTACGGTTCGATCGGGTCTGCCTGTGCACGAAGCATTTCGCACCATCGCGCGCGAAATGCCGCAACCGACGTCTGGACAATTTGCAATCGTGTGCAGCGAAATGAATCTGGGAAGACCTCCGGAGGAAGCCGTCGAAGGCGTCTATCGGCGAACGCAAGTGGCAGAGTATGCGATGTTTGCGGTGACACTTGCGGTTCAATTGAAGTCCGGCGGCAGCTTGGCCGAGACCTTGCAGACGCTGGGCGACACGGTGAGTCAGCGTGTTGCGCTCGCTGCTCGCGCCAAGGCGCTGGCGGGAGAAGTGATCTTTTCCTCGCGAGCACTCACGATCTCGCCCCTGATTGCCGGAGCATTGCTATACGCGGCCAATCCGCAGAACGTCGATCTGCTGTTCACTGACCCGACCGGAAACAAGCTTCTGGCTTACGCGGTAGTCTCGGTGCTCATCGGGCATCTGGTGATAAGTTGGATGGTCAGGCGGGAAACAGAACTATGACTTTTGGTCTGGGGCTGGCGGCCCTCGCAGTCGTAGCTGGAACGGCGGCCTTCATGCTGATCATCCGCGAACTACACGTCCGTGCATTGGACACGCGGGTCTCAAACGCCGTGATGGGTATCCCTTACCGTTCAGCCCCCTTCAAAGACCTGACCGGTTGGTTCTCGTGGCTGGGCATGCGCTATCGGCGCTTCTACGCCGAGGAGAATCTGGAGGAGCTACGAACGGTCCTCCACTCATCTGGTTTCAATCATCATAGAACCTTGCCGATCTGGATCGGCATCAAGATCGTCAGCATGTTCGCGCTGCCGGTCATTGCGCTGCTTCTGGCGCAACTTTCGGGAAGGAGACCTGCCGACGTGCTGGTCTTCACGCTGATGGGTGTGGTGATCGGAATCTTGGGTCCGCGATTGGCTCTGTCGGTGATGAAGCGGCGCTTTGATGCTGCCATTCGGCTGGGCACGCCGGATATGATCGATTTGCTGATCGTGTGCAGCGAGGCGGGAATGGGCCTGGAAAGCGGGCTGGGGCGCGTCGCCGAAGAAATGAAGTCGACCAATCCTGCTATGGCCTGGGTGCTGCACCGACTCCTTGATGATCTCCGGATACTGCCAAGTCGCGTCGAAGCATTCGAGAACTTGGCGGTCACTTCGGATGGTCTTCGCCGGTTTGGCACGATGATCAGCCAGAGCTTGCAGTACGGAACGCCGTTGGGCCAGGCGCTACGCAGTATCGCGCTCGACCTGCGGCGGGAACGAATCACCAAGCTAGAAGAAAGGGCGCACAAGTTGGGCGCCAAGCTGACCATTCCGATGGTGCTGTTCCTGCTCCCAGCGATGTTCGTCATCATGGGAGGAAGTCCCGTTCTGCACCTCGTGCGTTCATTCGCCAGCTTCGGAAAGTAGCCATGAGCACAATCGCCCTCTCCAAGAGCGGATCTTACGACCGGATCATGCGGCTGCTTGGCAGCTTGTGGTTCTTGTTGCTGGCTCTTTGCGTCGCCGTCAGGATTGGAGCGTCGCTGCACGATCCATGGCCCTCGCTCTTGTCGAGCTTTTGCCTCGGCATCTTCTACATGCTCCTGGCGCTGTTGATCATGACGCGCTCACCGGCAAAGGCGCATGCCGACGGCCTGCTTCCAAGAATAGCTGCCTTCGTCGGCAGCTATCTGCCATGGACGATCAGCTTCCTCGGCAAAACCGACGACACGCTGCCCAACCTGGCATCGACCGCCTGCGTGCTGGTCGGCACGATCATGATGCTTGTTACGATCCGACATCTGGGTCGGTCGTTCAGCCTGGTGCCACAGGCGCGCTCGGTGGTCCAGACCGGTCCGTATCGATGGATCAAGCACCCGCTCTATGTCGCAGAAGAAATCGTGGTGCTGGGCGTCGTGCTGCAATACCTGACACCGGTTACGGTGATCGTCCTGGTCCTGCATATCGGCATTCAGGTCTGCCGAATCCTTTACGAGGAAGACCTGCTTCGGCGCAATTGCCCTGAATATTCGAGTTACGAAGCATCACGTTGGCGAGTGATTCCTTACGTTTGGTGAGCGGCTATGCGTGGCCGGATTGTGGTGGATATGGTTCAGATCGCTGCGGCTCGGGTGACGCGATCGCACGTGGCAAGTCCCCGTGGAGGCAGGCGCGCGTATCGTAGAGGGTCCTTCGTCGCCGATCAGCGCGGCGCCGTCGCGTTCGAGACAGTCATCGTTTACATTTTCATGGTGGCGAGCCTGCTGATGCCGCTCGCCGATGTCGCTGCCGCGGGCTTCCGGTTCATCTCTGCGTGGTCGGCGCTGCGGTCTTTCGGGCAGTACATTCAATACAAGAACCCGCCCGACCCGGCGGACCCGGGGACTTGGGTGTCGGCGCTACAGACAACGGTCGCCGGGCATACCATCGGCAATATCCAGGTCATGTGCGGAAGCACTGTCTGCAGCTCCGGCACCCTTGGTTCGACTCCCAAGTACTTTACATTTTCGACGACTGTCACTTTGGCCCCGATTGTGTTGACGTCGGTGCTCTGTCCCAACAGTTGCACATACACACTGGCTTATTCGGAACGTTTCCAGTAGGTGTTTTCATGCGTAGTCTGCTCCGTTCCAAACGAGGCTCGGCCGCATTTGCGACAGTGATCGCGCTGGTGCCGCTCATCGGTGTGGTCGCGCTCGGGGCCGAGGCCGGATCGTGGTACGTTACCAGGCAGCACGCGCAGAATGCCGCCGATGCAGCGGCCTATTCGGGCGCTTTGCGACTTGCATGCGCGAATGCTGGTGTGCTCTGCGATACATCAGTGGACTATCACGCCAAGCAATTCGCGGCACAGAACGGGTTCTGCAACACCGGCGATACGGCCTATCCGGGCACCAACTGTGCGCCAAGCCTTCCAACGGGAATCTCGCGGGCGGTGCAGATCGACATCGGCAGCTACAGTGCGGGTGCGTTCACAACGCCGCCCGGAGGAGGCGGCGGTAACGCCGTTCGCGCCCTCGTCAGTCAGCAACAGCCGGCCTATTTGTCGGCAGTGCTGGGTTTGACGACCGTCAACATCCCCGCCCAAGCCATCGCTCTGGTCGAACTGCCGAGCAAGGTGTGCGCCTTGGCGCTCGGACCTGATCCGAACGGCGGCGGAGGGGCGCTTAAGATTGCCGGTAACGTCAGCAACAACGGCACGGGTTGCCCGATAATGTCGGATGCCAGTGTTCAGTTTGCCAGCACTGCCTCTTTCACCGGTTCGGGATGGGCCGTCTTGGGTGTAACCGGCTGTAGTCCAGCCAGCACCTGCGCCAATCCCGGCGTCACGTACAACTATTTCATGCCGTATGCCAACAATCCACTTAGCAAATTGGACAGCCAATCGTTCAATAGCTTGACCTCGAGCGGGAAGCCAAACGATTTGGCATGCAGTGGTACGTTGACGCCTAATACCCCGCCGAGCAGCACTAACCTGTACCGCAACCTAACGTGCACGACCGGGAACGCGGTAGATTTTAGTCCGGGCACGTACTTTTTCTACAATGGCACGATAAGATTCAATGGCGGAACCATCACTTGCAGTGCCTGCACACCCTGGCCACCGGCTGGCACAGGTTTAGGCGTCACTCTTGTATTACTCGGGGATTCCAGCATTTCCATCTCTGGCGGCGCTGTAGTTAATCTGTCCGCGCCTTACACCAACACTTTCTCTTCTGATCTGAACGGCGTTCTGATTGATGATCAAGCACCGAGCAAGAGCAGTAATCAGGTCACCATCAACGGTGGTTCGGTTAAGCTGGGTGGTGCGATGTATTTCCCGCACGTCGACGTGACCTGGAACGGAGCGACGCAAAGTACCAATACGACCTGTTCACAAGTGATCGCCAAAACTCTCACCATGGGCGGTGGCGGCTTCCTGAGCACGGATGGATGTAATCCGGTCACCGTCCCTTACACCCAAGTTGTCCGCTTGGTGCAGTGATGAGAAAGCTCGATCAGCGGGGCATCGCATCGTTCGAGTTCATCCTCGCCTTTGTGTCCCTTTTTATGTTGATCTTCGCCATCTTCGATCTCGGACGCTATGCGATCACGATGCAGTCCTTGCGGACGCTCGCGAGCGCCGGGGCCCGAGCGGTCATGATCAGCTGCTACACGCCCGCCTTGCTTCAAAGCCCGCCTCAGTCGCCGTCAAGCTGCGCGGGCGATCCCATGTCCACGACCGCTAAGCAGACTGCCGCGCCGTTCCTGTATCGCGGCGGTCTCACGCCGACGCTGAGCGTGGCATCCAGCGGCAGCAATTTGACCGTGACTGCTTCTCAAGCCGGCTTCACGATGCTGATGCCGATATGGGGCACAGCACTCAATGCGCCGAGCGCGTCAACGCAGATTCCCTTCTAGGCAAAATATGGCAACGTACCTTACCCATCTTGGCCTCGGGTCGGCGCTCGAGCTGGACAAACCCCTCGGAATCGAACTGCGCCAAAGCAATCTGAGCCTGGCCAAGTGCCGTTTGGAGACGACGAGCCGACGCCGTTCGATCGTGAGCCACGACGGAATCGCGCAAACGTGGTCGTGCTACAGCAGTTCTGAACGGAGCTGCAGAGAGAAATGATGCGCGCCCGCAACATTGGAAAGTTTTCTTTGCCACTTGAGGCTGTGCGGTAAGCGTCTCTTCTTGCACGCAGGCAGCATCAAGGACGATGATCTTGGAAACGCGAAGTAACGAATTGTAGTCGGACATCTTGTAAGCTCTGCGGCGTGGTGCGCAGAGGGGAACTATTGGGGATATCGAGCACGTAGATTTGCGGGGGAGCCGCGGATCGCAGTTGGGGGGACTCGAATGGGTGGCGGTCGCATTTCGGGTAAGATAAGGAGGCTTCTCGCCTTCAGCGTGATGGGTCTTGGGGCGGCGCTCGCCTCCTTTGCGTCCGCTGACCCCGCGACAGCGGCAGACCGGCGGGGCTCCTCCGGCGGCGGCGTCTTCGTCAGCGAAATGAACGACGTCCAGCGGGTCAAGGTGGTGGTCAACAAGTCACGCACCTTCAAGGTCGATACGGCTTTCGCAACTATCGTGGCCGGCTCGCCCGACATTGTGGACGTGAAGTCGCTCAGCGATCACCTGATCTACGTCCAGGGCAAGCAGACCGGCACCACCAACGTCATCCTGCTCGACTCCTCGATGAAGCAGATCGGCATCCTCGACGTCGAGGTCGTGATCGATACCGGCAATCTCCAGCAGAACATCCGCAGCAGCACTGGCGGGCACGGGATCCGGGTCTCGGCTTCCGAGGGCCAGGTGGTGCTCAGCGGAACGGCCGCCGATGCGGTTACGGCCGAGCGGGCCATGGCGATCGCCACCAGCACAGTCGCGAAGGGGGGCACTGTCGTCAACGCGATGAGTGTCGCGGCGCCGCAGCAGGTGATGCTGGAGGTGCGTTTTCTTGAGGTCACCCGGGATGCCGGCCGCGACCTCGGTGTGAACCTGTACGCAGCGAATGCCAACGGGACCAACGTCGGAAACACGGGGCGTGGCGGAGTGGTGACCAGCTTGACCGGCCGGCGACCGATCGGAGGTGTCAATGGGCCTGTCGGTGCTCCCCCAACGGGTAGCCTCCCAGTACTAGCCACGGCAAATACGCTTCTTGGCACGGGGGGCGGCATCGCTCCGGTACCTTTCGGAAGCTTGTTGACCAGCATCGTCAGAACGAGCAATGGGGGTTCGGTGGACCTATTGATCTCGGCGCTTGAGACCAAGGGACTGGCTCGCAGGTTGGCCGAGCCGAACTTGACCACGCTTTCCGGAGATGCAGCGCGCTTCCTGGCCGGTGGTGAATTTCCGGTGCCGATACCAAACACGACCGCGACTGGCTTTCCGACCATCACAATCGATTACAAGAAGTTCGGTGTCGAACTGGCCTTTGTCCCCACCGTGCTCTCGCGGGGGGTCGTCAACCTTCGGGTGGAGCCGTCGGTCAGCGAGCTTGATTTCGCCAATGCGGTGACGATTCAGGGAACGACGGTTCCGGCGTTGACCCGCCGCGATGCACGCACCACGGTGGAGCTGCGGGACGGCCAGAGCTTTGCGATCGCCGGCCTGCTGCAAACCCGCAACCGCCAGGACGTGTCGCAATTGCCCTGGATCGGCTCTGTGCCCGTGCTGGGAGCCTTGTTCAGCAGCAAGTCGTACCAGCAGGAGGAAACCGATCTCGTCATCATCGTGACGCCGCGCCTGGTCGCACCGGCCGCGCCCGGTCAGCAATTGGCGTCACCGCTCGACTCCCGCCTTCCGGCCAACGACGTCGATTTCTTTCTCAATGGCCAGATGGAAGTGCGCAAGCGTTACAATGACTACGTCAACTCCGGAGGCGACGTTAAAGGACCCTATGGTCACATCATCGCTCCCGAGGTCACTGCGACCATTCCGGCACCGGCTGTTGCGAACCAGCCCGTCGTAAAAACGCTCAACTGAGAAGGAAGCGGGAGATGACCATCAGGTATCTGGCTCTGTTCGCACCGCTGCTGCTCGGGGGATGTTACGGGGTGGCTGGTCATGACGAGGTGGACCGCTATTTCCAGCGTTCCGACACCATCACGATGAGTGCCGGCAATGCCAAGGAGGTCAACGCGGTCACCCACACAATCCATCCATGGCCGCGAAACGTCGGTGATCGCAGGATCACGTACGACGCCCGGCGCGTGGGCGCCGCCGTGACTCGCTATGGCAACACGAAACAGCCGGTGGATCAGCTTCCCGACATTGGCGATGCGACGAAACAAATGGGCGTGCGGACTGCCCCAACCCAGAACGTCAACATAGAAGGATTGGGGGCTGGATCGACTGCTGGAGTATCAGTGCCGGTTGGTGGAGTAGGCGTAGGCGGCAGGTAACGATTTTTAGTGCGTGGTTTTGGCGATGTTGTTTGCGAACGGCGCAGTGAAGTTGCTGCGACGTGCGGGGGACCAAGGGGTTATGCGACGTATCATCTTCATGCTGACCTGTTGCTGGTTGGGGATCGGCCTTGCGGGGTGTGATCATACGCTGAGGCAGGCTGCCGTCGTCGCTCCCGTCGAGCCGCCTGGGGGGGACCCCGTGCAGGAGCCGACGGACGTCAAATATTATCCCTCGGACGAGCCGGTACGGCTGGGCTTGGAGCATTTCAACCGCGGCAGCTACGGGTTAGCCAATCGCTATTTCAGGGATGCGGTCGAGAAATCGCCGAAGGACGTGACGGCCTGGGTTGGACTCGCGGCGAGCTATGATCGGATACGTCGCTTTGATCTCGCCGATCAGGCCTATGCCCAAGCGATCCGGCTGGGCGGCGAAACCGTGCAGGTTCTGAATGACCAGGGATATTCGTACATGCTGCGCGGCAATCTGAGTGCGGCGCGCCGAAAGTTCGAGAAGGCCTATTCGCTCGATCCAGGCAACCCGGTTATCGCCAATAACCTCGAGCTTCTCAATGGCAGCCGGCGGTTCATTGAAAGACCACCGAACAACCAGCCTTAAGAGGGCGATCGACTACTGCGATCGCGGCCAGTTCTCGTCAATTGGGCCCAATTACAGCATCAGCGTGACGGCTGCCGCTGCGGACGATGACAACAACGCCATTGCGAACGGTAAATCTCGCGCCGAGCAGCTTCCGCACCCTGTCCGTGATCGGAGAGGAAAAGGGAACGGTTTCTCCCACGACGGGATCGCCGACCTTTGTCGTCTCAGTCGCGGGGCCAGCAACTGGTGCAGGCTTGATATAGTCTCGGACAAGCTGAATCTCTTCACGTGACAGGATGAGCGGAGCCTGGTCGGGTTGGATCTCCGACGGCGGTTTGGGTATTCCACTGCTTGCCTTTTCGCGCATCTCGTTCGTGCTTGCGATCTGATCGAGCCTGGCTACTCGTAGCTTGAGTGCGATGATATCACGTTGCAGTGTTGCGATCTCCAATTTGCGCGCGTTGACCTGCATGAAGACAATGATCGCGCAAACGCAACTCACGACGAAGCCGACGCTCAGCAGTGCGATCAACCAGCGCTCGAAATTTCCCGTCGACCCCCCGGTCGTTCGGGGGAGTTGATCGCGCTGGAGATGGCGCCGCCAGATGCGACGTGCTCGGTCGATCCAATTGGTAGGGCCCGTTACGCCGGTCCCCGCCCGGCCCGACCCAAAATGCGCGGGTGACGAGGCGGCTTTCTCTCGGGCCGGTTCAACGGACGACGACGTGTCGACTTGCTCAAGCCCAAGATTGTCGGGGACGCGATCCGCCGTCGTCAGATGCGCGGCAGGGTGGAACGGATCCATCTGCTTATCGAGCCGGCCCATCTCCGCTCTCCATGCAGCCATCTATCAACTTCGCCAGTTCCGCCGACGCGGCAGAATGAGGGTACCCGAGGATTCGATCAATCGGAACGGAAAAGGCTCCAATCCGCCGCGTGAGCCGCTCTAACGGTAGCTTGCAAGAGACACGGCGCCAACCAGATGCCAGAGTCTACCCCGCGGATGCTCCGACCGCGCGGATGTTAGCCGGTGAAATGCAGCACTTTGATCGTGCGACGAACGCCCACTTTCAGTCGGATAAGCCCGGTCGTGCGACCAGCAAGTCATTGATTGTTCTCAACCCAAGGCTGACTCCTAATCAGCGGGTCCCAGGTTCGAGCCCTGGTGCGCCCACCAAGTTCTTCAAGGACTTGCCCTAGCGAACCGTTTGAGACGACCGAACTCAAAACGGTTTTTGAAACGGTGATTTTGGCGACCAATCGGCGGGGCCATTCTCGGCATTGTGATCTACTTTACCCGCCGAGGCGGAGGCGAAGCCGACTCGAAGGCCGCCCGACAGAACCGCTTTCAACGTTCTGTCTGGATTAGAGCCGGCCGACATAGCCGGCATCTTCCCACTTCGGTTCTTTGTCGTCGGCGACGCATGGGGGCAGCTGCGCCGCGCTGCGAGTATGTAGAGAGACCGGCGCATCCTGGCCATGGCAACCCCACCTCACAGTAGGATTGTCGCTGCGAGTGGCACCAGTCATGCCGTCAATGCCGCTCGAGCAACGATTCCTGTCCTCTCGTCAGGCTCGGCGCCGTCGAGAAAGACTTTCACCGCGGTGCGAGCGCGCAAATCGATGTCGGAAAGCGTTGGTACGTCGCCGAGCTGAAGCACGGCCTCCAGATGGACGTTTCCATGGAGCATCCCAAGAAACTGGCGGGCGCCGCCTTCGCAATGTGCTAGATCGATTTCTCCGGCCTGCTTCGCTTTTGCCAGAATTTTCGTAAGGACCGCGATGGCCGGCGTAGGTCCATGTTGCGCGTAGGCCCGTGTCGCATCGGGGTAGCGGTCCGCTTCAAGTATGGCTGTATAACAGACCTCCAGCAACGACGACGTCATCATCGTTTCGAGGAGATTGCGCCCAATGATGATGAGTAGTTCCCTGAGTGGCAAGGAAAGCTGGTCGGCACTGACACTCAGCGCGTTAGACGAGTAATGGCTGACGACTTTGGTGAACTGGTCGATGAGAAGTTGCTGCACGTTCTCGCGCCGCGTTGACCTTTCGCGCAGTAGCTGCCGGTAGAGACCGTGCGGCGTCCATGTCCAGCTCGGTCGGCCGAGCAAGAACGCCGAGAGAACCGCGCAGTTCGACCAACCGCGAAGCTGGCTCGCTTTGCCCGGGACCGCTTCGCGGACCCGCAGGATATCGCCCGTCGCACCCCACCGAAGAAATCTGACGGCATCGGCCGGTGGCAGGATCGTCACCATCATGCGCGTCCACCACGGCTCAACGAGCAGCCAACTCCCCGTGCTCGTGGGTCGCATGGCAAAGACATGCTTATGCCTGTGATGGACGAAGCGATGCCACCATTGCCGTCGAAGGCCGGGCACGAAACAGACGATCCAGTCGGCGGGGTCGACTGTCACCAGGGACCCATTATCGTCGATGCTGTTCGCCAGGTCCGCCGGGACGTCGCCGACGACCTTCAGTCTTGAAGGGCTCTCGCTCGGGCCAGACCATCTTGACCGGCCAATATCATTGGCTGCGCTCATCGCTTCATGCTCCTCGTGCTCCCACATCCATGAATGAAGCTTTCGATACTGGCTCTGACGCGGTCGGCGGCTGGGGCTTCGAGGCTCATTGCCGGAGTCAGCATCAGCGCCTGGTAGAGCGGTTCTCTCAGTAGTCCCAGCAATTGCTCGGCGTATAGCTGAGCGTCCGATATCGACAGGATCCCCCGCTCATTTGCTGCGGACAGAAACTCCCGTAGCTTGAGTGTGACAATCGCTTGTCCCGCCTCGTGCACCCGCTTCTTCAGCGCAGGATTGCGTGCACCCTCGGTCATCATCATCCGAACGAGTCCGACCAGGGTGGTCGAGTATTCCTTCCAGGCGACGCGTCCGAACGCGATGAGTGTTTCGCGTGCATCATCTACGGTGCCGGGGCGCGCTCTCCTCACCAATGGCTGCGATATGAGGGAGGCTTTGTGTTCGGCGATCGCGACAATGAGATCGTCGACGCTCTCGAATGCCGATAGAATGTCTTCCGTCGAGTATCCGCTTCGATCCAAGATATTGTCGAGGTCAGCGGGCGCGCCGCTCGGATTGGCGAGAGCCTCGCTGACCGCCAGCACGATCTCGGCGCGAGGGTCTGGCCTCGACACGGCATTGGCTTGGCGGGAGGGTTTCGACGTGGGGTATGTCATGTACGGCTCCTCGGTTCGGGCTAACTGCGCCGCGCGCTTCTTCGCGTGCAGGGCAAACGCGATCTTGATGGTGACCAGAACCGGCGCAGCGATGACGAAAAGAAGAGCGATGGCAGCGAACGCGGTGTCGAAAGCGATGACCGTGGATTGACCGGTGAGGGCTCGACCCAACAGACCCATCGCAGTCCGGCCGGCGGCCACGCTGTCCATTCCTCGTGCTGCGAGCATGGCACTCGTCGTTCCCAGCCGCTCGCTGACCGCGGGAAGGCCTGCGGTAACACTGGCGCTGAGCACCGTGGCATTGGTGGTGACATTGTGGTCGATCATGGTCTGGAGCCCGGCTACCCCCATGAGGCCACCGAGCTGGCGCCCGGCGTTGAAAAGACCGATGCCGGACGCTCGATTGCGGTTGTTGAGGTCGCTGAAAGCGATAAGGGTGATCGACAGGAAGAGGAAGCCAAGTCCAAAGCCGCGTAGCTGGATGGCGGTCATCATGTCGTCGGCGCCACTTTCGCTGGTCGAGCCGGACAGCATCCACATCGCGGCCATGATCATCAGGATTCCGAACGGCACGGTGACGATCGGCGGGGCGCCGCGGACCTGCATGAGGAAGGCGGCCACGAGGAGGGCGCCAACAAAAAACGCGCCGCTCGGCAACAGGAGCTGGCCGGCATCGGTAGGCGTGAACGCGAGAACGGACACGGCAAACGATGGGATCAGATACGCGCTGCCGAACAGGGCGGCACCAGCGACGAAACTCACGATGAAGGCGAAGGAAAAATCGCTCGACCGGAACAGGGTGAAATCGAACAGGCCTTGGCTTTTGGCCATCGCCTGTTGGCCGAGAAACGCCAGCGAAGCAGCTGCGCCGATCACGGTCAGCCACGCGATGCGAGGCTCCTCGAACCAGCGCCATCGGCTGCCTTGGTTGAGAACATAGGTGAAGCAGAAGAATGTGACTGAGATCAGAAAGAAGCCGACCCAGTCGAACGGAAGGCGCGCAGCCGCAACGGGCCTGGGGCCGTCTGCGATCAGCAGAAGTCCGATAGCGGCGAGGGCTACCGGAACAACGCCGAAGAAGATCCATGCCCACGACTGGCTGTCGATCAACCATCCCTGGAGCGCCGGAGCGATGGTCGCAGGAGCGACCACGGACCCCATCGCAAACAAAGCCTGAAGGATCGGCTGGTAGGATCGCGGATAGGCGAGAAAAATGATCGACTGTCCCGCGACAAGCAAGGTGCCGCCGGAGAAGCCCTGAATGATGCGGAGTGCGACCAGCAGATCTAACCGATACGTGATGGCGGCGATGCCGCAGGCCGTGCCCATGACCAGCGTCGAACCGATGATCAGGCGGCGCGGACTGGTGCGTGTCATGAGCCAGGAGGCGGCCATGAACCCGACTAGCTTCGTTGCGGTGTATCCGATGTCCAGCCAGGCGAACTCGTCGGGAGTCGCATGGGTGTCGCCAATGATGTCGTTGCGCGCCCGAGCGACAGGACGGTGCTTGCGATTGCCTCCGTCAGAGTGGCGAGCACGATGCCCGCGACAAGAATGATTCCTGCCGCGCGCCTGTCGTAGCCTGGCGTGGCGTCGGCGATCGCGGTCATGTGCCGCTTCCTCGATCTATTTCGACACGCGCCGACAGGCCAGGCACGACGCGGCCGGGCAATGGATTTCTGTCGAAGCGGATTTTCACAGGCACGCGTTGAACGACACGAATGAAGTTCCCCGTCGCATTGTCAGTGGGGAGCAGGGTGAACGCAGAACCGCTGCCGGGCGCAAAGCTGTCCACCACACCTTCAATCGTCTGGTTCGGATAGCTGTCCACCTTGATGCGGGCGCGCTGACCGGGCCGGATATGTTCGATCTGGCTTTCCTTGAAGTTCGCCACCACCCACACGTCCTTCACCGGAACGATGTCGAGCAAGGTGGTGCCCGGCGCGACAAGCCGGCCGACGCGAACCTGGCGGTTGCCGACGACGCCGTCGACCGGCGCATGCACCACGGTGTGGTCGAGATCGATCTGGGCGAGATCGCGTGCGGCGTGCGCTTGCGCCACTGCAGCAAGTGCAGCTTCGCGCTGGCTGGCAAGGACGGCGATGCGTGCCCGCTGGGCCTCCACCGTTGCCCCCGCCGCCGATACGCCCGCCTCGGTTCTCGACAACGCCGCATCGCTTTCATCGACCTGCGCCTGGCTGACCGCGTTGGTGCGGATCAGTTCGCGGCGGCGATCGGAGGCCTTCCGCGCCAGATTCATCTCGGCCACGCTCGCAAGTCTTTGAGCTTCGGCCTGCCGTATCAGGGCGTGCTGGAGTTGGATCTCCGCATCGACATTGGTGAGGCGGGCTTGGGCGGCTTCGACATTGGCCTCGGCTTGCGCCAGGCGTGCGCGGTAGTCGCGATCGTCGATCCGGAACAGGACGTCGCCCGCACGAACGGTCTGGTTATCCTGAACCTCCACGGCCGTGACGTAGCCTGCAGCCTTCGGCGCGAGCGACGTCATTTCGCCGCGAATATAGGCGTTATCGGTGAATGTCTCGTTCGAATGGGCATATGCCCAGCCACCAGCCACAAGTACGACAGCGCCGAGGCACAGCACCAAGCCGACCGCCTTCTTGTTAACATGCACCACGATACCCTCCTGCAACGGTTGTTGTCGCTGACAACTCTGCCAATTCACTCGCTTTCCGGCCGCCATCGACGGAGATCGCGGTTCACCGCAATTCGTCGCCAAACCTAGTTGCGCACCGTTATGGCCTTCTTGTATGTCGCGGGGTCATCGAGGATCTTGACCAAATACTCGGCCACGTCCGCGCGGGTGGCTGTTGAGGTGATGTTCCAGCGCAGATCGGTCCCGGCCTTCAGGTTTCCGCGAGCACGCTTGAATGTCAGCGTCGCCGGTCGAACGATCGTCCAATCGCAGTCACTCTCCCGGACAGCTGCCTCCTGCGCCTCCTTGTCTGCCATCACCTCCTTGAGTGCGAGCTTGACCATGAAGCCTGCGCCAAAACTCCCGGTGCGGTAGCTCTCACCGACACTCACCGAGCTCTCAACGATGAGTCGGCCCTGGCCTGGAGGCATGGCGGCCAGAATGTTCTTGGCTCCCACCGAGCAAACCGGGACACCGGGCTGGCGTCGACCTCAGATCCTCCTTCGCCTGGGGTACCATCCCCAACGTGCAGATCACCGCATCCGCACCTTGGACCGCAGATGCCACCGAGGCTGCATCCATTGCATCGCCCTCGACGATCCTGAGATTCGGATGCGTCAAGGGCATGCGCTTCGGGTCACGGACAAAGGCAGTGACGACGTGACCCGCGGACAAGGCGGACTCAACGACGAGCCGTCCTGTCGACCCCGTTGAACCAAAGACAACGACGTTCATCACACTCTCCCATCGCGCGGCTTCGAGGCGCGATCGCCGTACGGAGTGGTTTGGTCCGTGTAGCCAGCAGCATCTTTGCGCGGACACTCAGGTTGCGCCCGGGTCATCAACGGGAGCGCGCACTCGCCGTGGTGGGTGGCTTCCTTGATATGCATGTGCACGCAGAAGGCGCAGCTGTTGACCTGCGAGGCGCGCACGGTCTCGTGTTTCATCGAGGTCGAGCTCCAAAAGGATTTTGAGTGAGCGGGCCGCGCTCCGGTGCCGGTAACGCGGCCCTTATCGAATGAGGTGCTTACGATGCGCCTCTCGTTCGGACCGTGCGGTCAGTAGTCCCAGAAGACCGGGACCCAACGAAAGGCGTCGCCGTCGACTGCCACATGTCCGACGGACGGGAACGGCAGGTGAGTGGCCACCAGCAGTCCACCGGTCTCAGCCAGTTCCCGCAACAGACTGATACGAACGCGGGCCGACTCCTCGGGATCGTGTTCGAAGCCGTTGTACCAGTCGGGGTGCTCGAACCCGACCGCGAACACGAGGTCGCCGGCGAACGTCAGCCGGTCGCCGCCGGACGCCACGCGGACCACGCTGTGCCCGGGGGTGTGGCCGCCGGTGCGAGTGACGATCACTCCCGGTGCCACCTCGTACTCCTCCTCGAACGGCCGTAGCTGGCTGCGGTACTCTTTCACGAACCGCTTGGCGGTCGATCGAAGCGCGTCCGGGAAACCCGGCGGCATTGCGACGTGGGAGAAATCGGGCGCCTCCCAGAACTTGACCTCGGCGGCCGCCACGTGAATCCGCAGGTCCGGACGTAGCCGTTCCTTGACCCCTTCGACGAGCAGCCCACCAATGTGGTCCATGTGCATGTGGGTCAGCACCACGTCGGTCACGGACGCAAGATCGATGCCGGCGGCCGCCAGTCGCTTGATCAATTGCCCGGCGCGCGGCAAGTGCAAGTCCGGGTCGAGCCCAAGCCCAGCATCGACGAGTATGGTCCGGTCGCCGCTACGCACCACGACCACATTCAGCGCCCAATCGTAAGCGTCGGCCGGCAGGAACATGTCTTTCAGCCAGGTCGCCCGGACGGCCGGGTCGATGTTGTGTGCCAACATCGCGGTTGGGAGCGGTAGCACGCCGTCGCTGACGACCAGCACGTCAATGTCGCCGACCTGAACCGCGTAGCGCGACGGAACCAGTTCGTTGGGCCCCGGTCCGCCGGGGTGTGAGGTGTTGGCGAAGCTCGTGTCGACGTCCATGTTCGATCTCCTGTTTCATGTTCAAGGCTACTGGCTGGTCTCGGTTGAGCTGGCCGCGCAGCCAGCGAGAAGCGCGGCCCATTTCGCGTGAAGCATCTAGAAGAAGCCACTCACGTCAGTCACACGCTCCGGATCGGCAGCGGCCAGCGCGGCGGCACGCTCGGGCTGCGGCGGATAGATCCAGACGGTGTTGATCTCCTGCTTGGTCTTCTTGGCGACCTCGCCGACCATCGCCACTTTGCGTTCCCAACCAACGGTGAACAGCGCACCGGCTTCGCCGAGGTCGAGGCAGGTGACATAGCCCTTCTGGTGATAGGGCTTGGTCGGAACGCCCAGCAGTTCGGCGGCGGCGTTGTTGCCGGCAAAAGCGCCCATTCGCGTGGCGTGCTGACACGACATCAGCGCGTAATTGCCGATATCGTCGCTTGCGGCCCTGGCGGCATCGCCGGTAGCGAAGACACCTGGCACTGATGGCACGCGCAAATCCCGGTCGACCAGTAGGCGGCCGAAATTGTCGCGCTCGGCCGGGATCTGCTGGGTCAACGGTGCCGCGCGAATACCTGCCGCCCAGATCACGGTCTCGGCCTCGATGTGCTCGCCGTCGGAAAGCGTGACGCCGGATTCGTCCAGCGATGTAATGCCGGCGCCAAGCCGGGTCTCCACGCCGAGCTTGCGCAGGGCCTCTTCGATGACAGGACGGGGGCCTTCGCCCATATCAGGCGCGATCGCCTTGTTGCGGTCGACGATGATGACGCGCGTCTTGGCGTCCTTGCCGAGGATTCCGCGCAGTCGCGAGGGCATCTCGGTGGCCGCCTCGATGCCGGTGAAACCGCCGCCGGCAACGACAACCGTGTCACGCCCGTTCGCCGCCGGCCGTTTCGCCAGGCCGTGCAAATGCTTGTCGAGGGCGATTGCATCATCGAGCGAGTCGACGCTAAATCCGTGCTCGCTGAGGCCCGGAATGTTCGGACGGAATAGCCGGCTGCCGGTCGCCACCACCAGCCGGTCGTAGGAAAGGGTCTTCTTCGCACCCTTGGTGGCGACGATGCCCACCGTGCGGGATTTGGCGTCGATGGTTTCGGCGCTGCCTTGCACGTAAGTAACATCGACGGCCTTGAGCACATCCAGCAGCGGCGCCGTCAGGGTCTCGGGCTTCGGTTCGTACAGCCGCGGCCGGACCACCAGCGTTGGCTCTGGCGCGACCAGCGCGATCTCGAGCTCCTCGGGCGAAACGCCCTGGATATCGCGCAGGCGGGCTGCGGAAAGTGCGGCGTACATGCCAGCGAAGCCGGCTCCTATGATAACAAGTCGCATGTGACCTACTCCTTTGGTTTGATTTTCTCGGTAGTGCACCGCCGCTTCTCTTGGGCGGCAAGCATCCTCCGATCGACGTCGACGCGAACAGGCGGACCGAGGACCGGCGGGCCTATGGTAGGCAGTTCGGTGCCGAAGACATCGGCATGGGGTTTTCACAAGCCGCGCGGCAGCCTCCGAAAGGGGATGCCCAGGCACGGTTAAGGGTCACGGGCAAAGCTGGGCTCGGGCCCCAGTTCTGGTAGGGGAGCTGGGCGCCTACTTTGGACATGATGGAAATCACGGGACTGGTCCGTTGCACGGCCTGCGCTGGAATTTCCACCTCTTCCCCCGCTGCTGAAGTGAAGCGAACTCCCAACGAAAGTCCGTACACGAGTGCGGTCACGAAGCCTTTTCGGCGTGAAGTGATTGCAAGCCGGTCGACCAAGTTCTTCCTGAGCATGTTGTCTCCGTCTGCTGGGGCGTGGGGCACCCTCATGATCTAGCGGACCGAAGATGCGACTGCGCCAGAGCGATTGCTGTACCTGCAGAGCGATTGCTGCTAACGCATGCGGCGTTGCGCTAGGGCTTTCGCCCAGCCAATCGCTGAACGCCACGGCGAGGGCGTACGAGACCGCGTAGCCGAGCTCCGCCGCCAGCGACAAAAAACCATGCGTCGGCGACTTGCAGCATGTTCATGGTGATCGAGCGGTACTGTGGCGCAGCCGAACGGGCGGCGAGATCCCGGTGCTTTCCTTGAAGGCTCGGAAGAAGTGGAAGCTCGACAGGCCCGCCTCGCGAGTGAGACATCGGTATCGATGTCGGCGCAAGTGTTCGCCGGTGCGGCGGCATTGCCATCGGCGACAACGCGTCAATGACAGGCTGGATCGCGGTCCAAGAGATCGCAGGGGATGCCGTGCCGGACAACGCGCTCGACTGTTGCCTGCGGATTACAGCATCACGTTTCAAGAACCCGGGAATACCCATCGCGAGGTCGAGACCGGTCGATGAGTGTCATCGTGCGAGAACGCGCCGCTCCAAACACCGCCGATTTCCCACTCACCGCTAGAACCGCAGTGATGCCGTGGGGGAAAGCCATGGACGTGGTCGGCCATAAGTGCGACTGCGTCGTGGACAGTTCCCGCTGTGGGGAAAAGCTTGTTACGGTAGACCGAATGCCGTCAACGCTTGTGACGTCTCCAGTCGCTTGGCGTTTCGCCGGTCAGTTTCTTGAATGCCGCGGCGAAGGCGGTCTGGGAGGAGTAGCCGAGGGCCGCCGCGATCGAGACGACGGATTCATCGCTATCGCGCAGCATGCTCATGGCCTGCTCGAGCCGGTACTGGCGCAGCCAGGCATGAGGCGAAAGCCCGGTGCTTTCCTTGAAGGCACGGCAGAAATGAAAGCGCGATAGACCGGCATCCGAAGCCAGCGCCGCGAGCGAGACGTCCGAATCGCTGTCCGAGCGCAAGCGGTCGGTGGCACGGAGCAGGACCTTCGGCGAAAGCCCGCCCATTGTTGGCTGGATCGTCGTTGGCGAGCCGGTGTGCGCAGCCAGAAGACGCGTGGCCAGAAGGTCTATTAATTGGTGCCTGAACAGCGTATCCAGCGCCTCATTGCTCTCCAGGACATCCGTCGCGCTCAAGATCAATCGGGACGTAATGGGGTCGTGATGCGCCGTTCGCTCCACGAGGTCGATCGGTGTGGCGGTGTTGGCTTCGTCAGCAACGCGCTTGAGCACTGCGTGAGGAAGATAGAGCTGAACGACATCAACAGGTTTCGGAATATCCCATCGTGAGCTTGATCCTTCCGGAATGATTATCAATACACCGGGCCGAAACGTTCCGATCGCAACCGATCTGCCTGTCCGACGCTCCATGCGCTGCATCGAGCCGTTGTAAGCCATAATGACGTGATGGCTCATAGGCTCGACGACGTCGTGCAATGGCTCATGTTTCCAGTGAGCGATCGCGCTCCCAGAGGGGTCCAAAGCCATGCTGAGTGGTTTGGTGTGAAGCACGCGTGCCATCTCAACATCGGCAGGACGGCGGTCGGCAACCTGCAAATAACGCTGCTGCGCGCCGGAAGCGTCTGACTGGTTTTGTTGGTGCGAATGATCGCGCAAGATTGGCTGGCTCATGAACTGTCCTAGCTTCGAGGAGCATCGTTGAGCGTTCGGCGCGCGTTCTAAGCGGGTAGAGTCCCAGCGTCTTTCTCAAAACTCCCATGCTTTGCCTGATCCTGCTGTAAGCTGATGCTAAGTGCCCGCGCCGCGATTAAAGTCGCAATCAGCGCGGCGGACGGTGGCGGTTAGCTGCTGTCGAAATAGGCAATCGACGCCGGGAGCCGTCGTAAGCGGCAGCGAATGGACAAAATCGCTGACGTTCTCGAGCAGACATCGAGCTTTGTGTCACGAAACTGCCACGACGAAACTGGACGACCGTGCGCTAGCGTCAGATAATGGGTTCACGAAATCACGTGCGGGCGCTTGTCAGTCCAACTTCGCTGAGAGAGTTATCCTATGACCCAGGCGAGCGCCTTCGGCCGGAAGCTCGGGCGGTTTTTGCACCTGAAGGATGCGCCGCCCTCGCTGATAACGAGGTCACTGCGCGGGGTGGAGCTCGCGGTCACCGAAACCCGGGATGACAATCCAGTGCCGGGTCTTTCCGGTTCCTTTACCGCGGAGGATGCTTTCGTCGTCAGCCTGAAACTTCACGATTATCCCGACTGCGAACTCTGGGAAAATGGCAAGTGCGTGATGAAAGCGGATGTTCCCGCGGGAGCGACCTATCTGTACGATCTCAAGCGCGATCCGCGCTACGTGATCGACAAGCCGTTCCACTCCCTGTTTTTCTATTTGCCGCGCTCGGCGCTCGACGGCCTCACTGAGCACGCCCGCATGCCGCGCGTCGGTCAGCTTGCCTGTGAACTCGGCGTAGGCCATGACGACACGGTCGTCCGTCATATCGGCGCGTCATTGCAACAAGCGCTGCGTCGGCCAGACGAGACGAACCAGCTTTTCATCGATCACATGATGCTCGCGCTCACCGCACACGTCGCCCAGGCCTACGGCGGGCTACGTCCCTGCACTGAACCGAATCGCGGCGGTCTTGCGCCGTGGCAGGTCAAGCGCGTCTGCGAAAGGCTGGAATCTGATCTCGGCGGAAAGCTTTCGTTGCAGGAAATCGCGGCCGAGTTCGATCTTTCGATCAGCCACTTTTCGCGCGCGTTTCGCATCTCCACCGGCCTGCCGCCGCACCAGTGGCTGCTGCGCCAGCGTGTGAAGGCGGCCAAGCAACTGATGACGGTTCGCGACCTGTCGCTGTCGGAAATTGCAATATCGGCCGGGTTCGCCAATCAAAGCCACTTCACGAGGGTGTTTTCGTCTGTGGTCGGCGTCAGCCCGGGAACGTGGCGCCGCGAGGCGCAGGGTGCACCGGAAAGCGAGAAGTGATCGGGCCCCGGCAGAAGCCTTTTCGCTCAGCGACGCGTTGCCTGCGAGATAGCGTAAGCGGCGCGACGCACCGCAAACATCTCGTCCAACGGATGACCGATTCCTTCGGCCAGAGTTGCCGGATTGAACACGGGTTCGTCGCAGGCATCATTTTCTTCGACACCAGTGATCACGATCGTTCCCAGCCGTACCGCTTCGCGTCCGTCCTCATCGGGCCATCGGACGGTCACGTCCATGACCGGGTCGCCCGGACGGTCCAGCAGCGCCATCACACTGAACCTCATATCGCGAGCCGCGATCCGGGATTCGAGGTCGTGCTCGGTGGGTTTTGCGTTGGCTGCGGCCCTGCGCCTCGCCGCCTGTTCGCCGACTGGCGTGACCTTGAACTTGATGAACCTTGTCTCGCCTCTTGAACTGGTCGCGGGAAACGCGTGCACGCCCCAATAGGTTGTTGAGGCAAAGCTTGCGGCAGGCGGATGCGCGGCGATGTAGCTCGCCTGATGCAGCGTCTCGGGATTGGCAACTGAAAATGTCTCGACCACTTCCAGATCCGGCTTGCCGTCGGGTCCTGGAGTACGTGCTCGAAGGAAAGCCAGCATCTGGTCGGGGGTCCTCGCGAAATGAACCGGGGCACTCTGGGTTAAAATATCCGAGCGCTCGCCATCGCTGCCAAGCCGGAAGCTGAATCCGCGCAATAACAGGTAGTTGGTGTCTGGGCCTTCCGCCACCGAGAAGCGCGCCAGGAGGCGCGAAGGCTTGGTGAAGCTACAGGATTTCGTGACCTCCCGCGCCTGGTCCGATGGGGTATAGGTGCCGCGAACGCATCGGCCATTGGCAAAGCTTGCACGTGACTTTGGCGGAAGGCCGCCAACCGTCTTCATGGCGGCGACTATGGATGCGGAGCCGGCAAGGCCGCGGGGGAACTTGGGCAGGACGGGACCTCGTGATCTAGAGTTGGTAAAGTTCTTGGGCAGGACAACTTTGGGCGTCTTTCCCGAATCCTTCCCGCCTTGTCCGTTTCTGCGACAAAGCTTGCCGACGGCAGCATCCCCGATGCGTACCGTTCGCAGGACCTCAGTTCGCTTCTGGTCCGGAGCTGACGCGAACGCTGCAGCTGGCGAAGCCCGCCTTGAGGGGAGCAGACGAGCAGCCGCTTACGTTCTGACGCTTAGCAATCGCGGAGCTCTCTCTGGACAGAGAACCTCCAAAAGACGATCGGCCACTCTCACCTAGGGCGTCAGCTCGACCACTGCGTTGGGGCTGCCCAGTCCGGTGCTGCACCACCGCCAATACACCTTCAGAAGCGAACTTCGGCCGAGGCTGATGCTTGGCCCGCCATTTCGGGCCAGGACCACGCATGTAGTGCAGCTCGGGCCGGTAGCTATCGCGTAGGTCCAAAAATAGGTTCTGAAGAATGCTGGCGATGTCGGACACGGTCACAGCCGTCTTCGAGCAAAAAACAGACTTTGCGGACCAGCGCGCAGAAGCCGGTGCGATCACACGAGGACTGACAATGTTTTTCCAGATCATCGTTTTTCTCCGTCCGCTTGGATGTCGGCCGATGATTTAGCGGATCGGGTCTGCTGCTGCGCCAGAGCGATTGCCGTACCTACAGAGCGATTGCTGCTAATGCATGCGCCCGGCCACTCGGTCGGGCCTCCGCAGGTTCCGCGAGAGCTCAGCCAAGTGCCTTCTCCCGCCGATGGCACGAACCCGACATCCCACCCGGATCAGCCAGGCCGACGAGCGCTTCGGACGTAAGCCGGAGCGGCTTGTTGGAGATACCACTTACGGGGCGGCTCCGATGCTGAACCGGGCGAGGAGAGAGGCATAGCGCCCCATAGGTCAGAACCCGACGCGCTAGATTGCGAAGATCAGCCGCGTGGATACACGATAATAGACAGATACGTCATCGGCAGCTTGACGAGCCTCTCCGGACCATGCAACGCGCCGGAATCAAACAGGATGGAATCGCCGGGCCGCAGACGGTAACTGCTATCGCCGTGCCGATAGTCGACCTCGCCGGTGAGCATGTAGATGAATTCCATGCCGGCGTGCTGGAATGCCGTGAAGGGCTCGGCGTCCTCCTTCAACGTGATCATGTACGGCTCGACGACGACGTCGCCGCCGATGACATGTCCGAGCAATTGGTAGACATGACCCACCTTGGTTCCGCGCCGCTCGATCACGACGCCCTGCTTGGCGCGCACGAATGAACAATCGCGTCGCTCTTCGGAGGCTGCAAACAACAGGCTGAGCGGGACGTTGAGCGCCTTGGCGATCGACTGAAGCGTCGCCAGTGACGGAGAAATCTGCCCGTTCTCGATCTTCGACAGCATGCCGGCCGAGATCGACGATGCGGCTGATAAGTCGAGCACCGACAGATCGCCATCCCGGCGCAACTTTCGGATCTGGGCACCCAGGGCGCGTTCGAGGTTGCGGGGATCCTGCGGTGCATTGGAGCCGGTGCGGTATTCAGGCGCCTCGCGTGAGACTGTTTTCGAGCTTTTGGCCCTCGCCATCAGATAGGTCCTTTAGATGTGACCCGAGCATGTCCCAGGGCCGATCGACCAGTATACCAGGATTGGACGGCACGCAGCTTCGATGCATTGCCGATAGGCGATCAGCTCCGTGCGAGGCGGAACTCTGCCAGGCTGTCATCCAGCCAGCGATGGAAACTGTCGACAAGGCTGCGGAAGACCGCAATCTCGAAAACCGGTGTACCATCTTCCAGATCATCAAGCCGCCAGATGATGGCGCCGAGGTGCGAAACGGCCGTCACGGCGACGGCGCCCGGCGCGAAGGCACGGTTGTGCAGATCGATCGGAAAACCCTTGGCGAGAGCCTGGCCGACCCGCGGCCCGCTGACGCGATGGATGACATAGCCGTCGGTCTGATCGGTCAGCGATGCGGCATCGCCGACAGCCTGCTTCAACGAGACGGAAAATCCATTGCCGCCATCATCCTGCGTCGCGAGCCAGGTCGTAGGCCCGATTCCGAGAAAGGCGACATTGCCAGATGCGCTGCGGCGCGGACCGGGAACGAGATCGATTCCATAGGCGGCCTTGACGCGCTGTTTCAATTGCTCGTCCGCGCCGCGCCGAACCATGATGGTCGCGCAGCCGAGATCATTGCGTATCGATACGATGACGCCCGGGTTGGAGGACACCGCAAAGCGATGATTGAGACGATCAGCCACGCAGCCGCGCTCCTTCCGGATCATAGAAGACGGGAGAACATATCTCGGCCTCGAAATCGGCACCTCGCAGAGGGTCGACGACCCGCAAGATCTGTCCCACGCGTTCTCGGCCGCGTGTCAGCAGAGCCAGCGCAATCCAATGGCCGAGCATCGGCGAGAATGCCGACGACGTGACGTATCCCTGATCGTTCTCGAGCTTGACGGCCGCACCGGGCGAGAGCAGGTGAGCGCCGTTGCGCAGGCGTTGCCGGCGATCGATCGGCTTTAACCCGATCACGGCCGGACGGTCCGGATCGACGAGTCCGGGCCGACGCGAAAGCACTTTGCCGATAAAGTCCTTCTTGCCCACCATCCGGCCGAGCCCGAGATCGTGCGCGGTGGTGGTGCCGTTGAGCTCGTTGCCGGCGACGTGTCCCTTCTCGATACGCATCACGCCAAGCGCTTCGGTGCCGTAGGGAGTGAGGCCGTACCCGGCGCCGGCCTCCATGATGGCTCGGATCGTCTCGTCGGCAAAGCGCGCCGGGACCGCGAGCTCGTAGCCGAGCTCGCCCGAAAAGGAGACGCGGAACAGCCGCGCCGGCCGCTGTCTCCAGCGGAACTCCGCGCAGGCGAGATACGGAAATGCGGCGTCGGATATGTCGATCGCGCCGCCGAGCAGGCGATCCAGAAGCTCGCGCCCACGCGGTCCGGCAATGGCGAATTGGGCCCACTGCTCGGTGACGGAGATGGCCTGGACGTCGAGCTCAGGCCAGAGCACTTGTCGGGCGTGATCGAGATGCTGCATCACCTTCGCTGCGTTCGCCGTCGTCGTCGACATCACGTAGTGATCGGGCGCAAAGCGGGCGCAGGTTCCGTCATCCATCGCGATGCCGTCCTCGCGCAGCATCAATCCATAGCGCACCTTGCCGACGGGCAGGGTGGAGAAGGTGTTGATGTAGATGCGATCGAGGAAGATACCGGCATCCGCGCCCTGGACGTCAATCTTACCCAAGGTCGAGACGTCGCAGACGCCGACGGCGCTGCGCACGGTCTTGACCTCGCGAATCACGGTTGAAAGCCAGTCCGCTTCGCCTGCTCGTGCAAACCACTGCGCGCGCCGCCACGGGCCCGCGTCGACGAAGGTCGCGCCGAGCTGTTCGGCCCAGCGGTGGCTCGGCGCCAGCCGGACCGGGCGGAAATCCTGGCCGCGATGACGGCCGGCGAAGGCGCCGATCGCGACTGGTGTGACGGGGGGGCGCGCGATGGTGGTGCCGACCTGCTGCATCGGACGATCCGTGAGCGCCGCCATCATGGCGTGACCGATCACGGCTGCCATCTTGCCTTGGTCGGTGGCCATGCCGAGCGTGGTGTAGCGCTTCAGATGCTCGACCGACGTAAAGCCCTCGCGGGCGGCAAGCGCGATGTCGGCCTGCGTCACGTCGTTCTGGTAGTCGACGAAAGCCTTCGATCGGGATGCTGAGACTTGCCACAGCGGCTCGCCGGCGATGCTCTCGTCGTCGACGACGAATTCGGGCGGGACCCCTGCATTGAATCCGGCAGCATCCGCACTGGCCGCCCCGGCAGCCGCGCCTTGTTTCAGCGCCTCCGCCAGCGTCAGTGCGCCGCTCGCGGCGCCGATGACGACGAGATCCGGCGGCAGATCGCCGGGCAGGAAGGCCGAGCGTTCCTCGGACCAGCGCGGACGACCGCCGAGATGGGTCGAGAGCGCGAGGTTCGGATTCCAGCCGCCGCTGACCGCAAGCAGGTCGGACTCCATCGCGATGTCGTCGCCCTTATTGGTCCGCACGCGAATTTGGCTGAGGCCATGTGCGCCGCGCGTGTCAACGACGTGCGCGCCCTTCAACAGCCTGGCGCCGATCGTCTGGCCGGAGGCGACCAGCGATGGGGAGATCTCGGATCGTGCATCGATAATGGCTTGGACCTTGACTCCGGCACGCGCGAGGTCGAGCGCCGTGCGCCAGCCATCGTCGCAACTCGTGAACAGGGTCGCCGCCTTGCCCGGCGCCACGCCGTAGCGATTGAGATAGGTGCGCACCGCGGAGGCCAGCATGATTCCGGGGCGGTCATTGCCGCCGAACACGATCGGCCGTTCGATGGCGCCGGCCCCAAGAATGGATCGCTGCGCCACGATCTTCCATAGGCGCTGACGCGGCTGATGTGCGGGGGGAACGGGCAGGTGATCGGAAACGCGTTCGAGCGCGCCGAAAGTGCGCCCGTCATAGGCGCCGAAGATTGTGGTCCGCAGCATCATTGTGACGTTCGGGAGTGCGTCCAACTCTTTGGCGGTGTATTTGGCCCATTCGGCGCCTGAGAGGCCGTCGATGGTGTGGACGTCGTTGTTCAGTCGGCCGCCGGGGATGAAATCATCATCCGCGATGATGACCCGGGCGCCCGCGCGTCCCGCTGCCAGCGCGGCGGCGAGGCCGCCGGGGCCGCCGCCGATGACCAGCACATCGCAGAAGGCGTGCGCCTTCTCGTACTCGTCGGGATCGGGCTGCAGGCTGGCTTTGCCGAGGCCAGCGGCCCGTCGGATCAGAGGCTCATAGACCCGTTCCCAGAACGAAGCGGGCCACATGAAGGTCTTGTAGTAGAAGCCGGCGACAAAAAGGGGCGACAACAGCGAGTTGACGGCACCGATATCATAACGCAGCGACGGCCAGCGGTTCTGGCTCCGCGCCTCGAGCCCGTCAAACAGCTCGATCGTGGTGGCGCGCGTGTTTGGCTCGCGACGTGCGCCGCTCCGCAGTTCGACCAGCGCATTCGGCTCCTCGGCGCCGGCGGTCATGATGCCGCGCGGACGATGATATTTGAACGAGCGGCCGACGATCCTGACGCCGGAGGCGAGAAGAGCGGATGCCAGCGTATCGCCCTGAAAGCCCTGATAGCACTTGCCGTCAAAGTGGAAGCGCAAGGCTTTGCTGCGGTCGATCAGACCGCCTTCGATTCTGTTGGGTTGCGGGGCGCTTTTGTCGCTCATGAACGGACCCGGTCGCGGGCAAAGGTCGCCTTGGTGATGTCATGGGTCCTGGTATTGCGCTCGACTTCCAGCCAGCTTCGGCAGCCCGATGCGTGATACCAGAGTTCGCGATGCAGCCCGGACGGATTCTCCCGCAGATAGAGCGCCTCGAAGAATTGACGGTCGGCGTCGGGGGCGTCGGCAGCCGGCCGCGGGACGCCGGCATCGCCAAGATAGGCGAATTCGCTGACGTCGCGATCGCCGCAGAACGGGCAGGGAATGCGCATGCGATCGCCCTTCAGTGCAGATTGGGTTGGGCGCCCTGGCCCTTTTCATCGAGCAGATGGCCGCTGGCGAAACGATCAAGCCGGAAGGCGCGTGCCACCGGATGCGGTTCGTCGCGGGCAATCAGGTGGGCGAAGCACCAGCCGGATGCCGGCGTGGCCTTGAATCCGCCATAGCACCAGCCGGCATTCAGATAGAGGCCGTGAAGCGCGGTGTGGTCGATGATGGGCGAACCGTCCATGGACATGTCCATGATGCCGCCCCACGAGCGCAACATCCGCAACCGTCCAATCATGGGCATCAATGCCATTCCGCTTTCGCAGACATCCTCTACGGTCGGCAGATTGCCGCGTTGCGCATAGGAATTGTAGCCATCGATGTCGCCGCCGAACACGAGGCCACCCTTGTCGGACTGGCTGATATAGAAGTGGCCTGCGCCAAAGGTGACGACACCCGGAATCAACGGCTTGATGGCCTCGCTGACGAAGGCCTGCAAGACGTGGCTTTCGATCGGCATGCGCAGACCGGCCATGGCCGTCAGCCGCGAGGTATTCCCGGCAACAGCCAGCGCCACCCTTGGTGCGCGGATCGTCCCACGCGTTGTTTCCACGCCGACGATGCGATCGCCCTCGCGGATCATGCCGGTAACTTCGCAATTCTGGATGATGTCGACGCCGCGGTCGCTGGCCGCGCGCGCATAGCCCCATACGACGGCGTCGTGACGGGCCGTTCCGCCGCGTCGCTGCAGCAGGCCGCCCTCGATCGGAAATCGGGCATTGTCGAAATCGAGGAACGGCAGCATGCGCCGGACGGCGGTCCGGTCGAGCAGTTCGGCGTCGACGCCATGCAGTCGCATCGCGTTGCCGCGGCGGGCTGCGGCGTCGCGTTGCGCATCGGAGTGGAACAGGTTCAGCACGCCGCGCTGGCTCACCATCGCGTTGTAGTTCAGATCTTTCTCCAGGCCCTCCCAGAGCTGCATCGAGAATTCGTAGAAGGGATTGTTGCCGGGCAGCAGGTAGTTCGAGCGGATGATCGTGGTGTTGCGGCCAGCATTGCCGGAGCCGATCCAGCCCTTTTCCAGCACGGCGATGTTGGCGATGCCGAAATGTCTCGCGAGATAGTAAGCCGTCGCAAGGCCGTGCCCGCCGCCGCCGACGACGATGACGTCGTAGGACGGTTTCGGGCTGGCGTCGCGCCAAGCCGCCGTCCAGCCGCGATGGCCGAGCAGGGCTTGATGAGCGAGACGGAAGATCGAGTAGTGCATGGAGAGGATCGCATTGGAGTTGGAAGTCGAGCCCGGACCACACTATTCGATATTTCCTGACAAGAAAACATTGTTCTCGATAGTTGACAGCCGTCCACACGGGACGATATGCATGGTTCGCCCGATGGAGAGCAGGCATGTGCGGTATTGTCGGTCTATTCCTCAAGAACCCCGGGTTGCATCCTGAGCTCGGGTTTCACCTTGCGGCCATGCTCGGCGTGATGAGCGATCGCGGTCCCGACAGCGCTGGGTTCGCGGTCTACGGCAGCTCGCAAGCGGATCACGTCAAGCTTACGCTGCGTGCAGCATCGGCCGTCGAGATTCGTGAGGCGGTGGCGGCTCTCGGCAAGGCGGGCGCGGGCGATCTGGACTCAGTCTTTCACGACACCCACGCCGTGGTCTCAGTGCCGTTGGCGCGTGAACAAGAGGTGCGGTTGCTGATCGCGCGCGACAGTCGCGTGACGCTGGTCGGCGTGGGCGCCAGGATGGAGCTGTTCAAGGAGGTCGGGCTTCCGGAGCAAGTCGCCAAGCGGTTCGAACTGTCGGGAATGAGCGGCACGCACGGCATCGGCCACACCCGGATGGCAACCGAATCCGCCGTCACGACGCGTGGTGCGCACCCGTTTTCGACCGGAAAGGACCAGTGTCTGGTTCATAACGGCTCGCTTTCCAACCATTGCGGCGTACGGCGTTTTCTCAGCCGGGAAGGGCTGACGTTCGAAACGGACAACGACAGCGAGGTTGCCGCGGGTTTCCTCACCTGGCGCATGCAGCAGGGTGCGTCGCTGGAGCAGGCGTTAACGGACAGTCTCGCCGATCTCGACGGGTTCTTCACATTCGTGGTCGGAACCGAGAGTGGTTTCGCGGTGCTCCGCGACCCCATCAGTTGCAAGCCGGCGGTCATGGCGGAGACCGACGACTATGTCGCGTTCGGATCGGAATATCGCGCGCTCGCCGTGCTTCCCAATGCCGGAAAAGCGCGGGTGTTCGAGCCGGAGCCGGCCAGGGTCTATGCGTGGGAATTGCGTTGATGCGCTCCGTCGATCTCGAAGAAAGCAGCGTCCGTGAACTCAATGGCGAGCTGCATCGGCTCACGCCAGAGACCAACGAGACGCGATGGGTGATCGAGCATCCGCAAGGCAAGCATGCCATCGCCTGCGGTCTCGATGCCCCCGTGACCGTCGAGGTGAAGGGGCATGTCGGCTATTACTGCGCGGGCATGAACAAGCATGCCACAATCGTCATCCATGGAAATGCCGGCGTCGGGGTTGCCGAGAACATGGTTTCCGGCGAGGTCCGGGTGAAGGGCGACGCCAGCCAGGCAGCGGGGGCGACCGGCGTTGGCGGGCTGTTGGTTATCGAGGGCAATGCGTCGGCACGTTGCGGCATTTCGATGAAGGGCATCGATATCGTCGTGAAAGGCTCGATCGGTCCGATGAGTGCGTTCATGGCGCAGGCCGGCACTCTCGTCGTGTTCGGCGATGCCGGCGAGGCGCTCGGCGATTCCATCTACGAGGCGCGGCTTTTCGTGCGCGGATCGGTGGCAAGCCTCGGTGCAGACTGCATCGAGAAGCCGCTGTCGGACGAGGACAAGGTCATTCTTCGCGAGGTGCTGGAGAGGGCAGGGCTGTCGGCCGGTTCGGACGGCGGCCCAGACGGTTTCCGGCTCTATGGATCGGCCCGCAAGCTCTATCATTTCCACGTCGACAACGTCGATGCGTACTGAGGCAGGACGGCTTCCCGATGAACGCACAAAGTCCGAAAGCCGCCACTCCTCCGCGATTCTCCGCGACCTTCGATCCGCAGGCCATCGCCGAGATCCATCGTGCGGCGGCGACCGGTATCTACGACATCCGGGGCGGCGGCGCCAAGCGCAAGCTGCCGCATTTTGATGACCTGCTGTTTCTCGGCGCGTCGATCTCCAGATATCCGCTGGAGGGTTATCGCGAGCGCTGCGGCACCAATGTTGTGCTCGGCAGCCGCTTTGCCAGCAAGCCGATCGAGTTGAAGATTCCGATCACGATCGCCGGCATGAGCTTTGGTGCGCTGTCGGCGCCGGCAAAAGAAGCCTTGGGGCGCGGCGCATCCGCTGTCGGTACCTCGACCACGACCGGTGACGGGGGCATGACTGACGAGGAACGCGGGCACTCGTCGATCCTGGTCTATCAATATCTGCCTTCGCGTTACGGCATGAACCCGGACGATCTCCGGCGCGCGGATGCGATTGAGATCGTGATCGGGCAGGGTGCCAAGCCCGGTGGTGGCGGCATGCTGCTGGGCCAGAAGATCTCGCCGCGCATCGCCAGGATGCGGACGTTGCCGGAAGGCATCGATCAGCGCTCGGCCTGCCGGCATCCGGATTGGACCGGGCCAGATGATCTCGAAATCAAGATCGAGGAATTGCGCGAGATCACCGACTGGGAAAAGCCCATCTACGTCAAGGTCGGGGCCAGCAGGCCCTATTACGATACGGCGCTCGCGGTGAAGTCCGGTGCCGACGTCGTTGTTCTTGATGGCATGCAAGGCGGCACGGCTGCGACGCAGGATGTGTTCATCGAGCATGTCGGGTTGCCGATCCTCGCTGCGATCCGGCCGGCGGCACAGGCTTTGCAGGATCTCGGCATGCATCGGAAGGTCCAACTGATCGTATCGGGCGGCATCCGCAACGGCGCGGATGTGGCCAAGGCGCTCGCGTTGGGAGCGGATGCGGTCTCGATCGGGACGGCCGCGCTGATCGCGATCGGCGACAACGATCCCGGCCTCGAAGACGAATATCGGAAATTGGGTAGCACTGCAGGGGCCTATGACGACTGGCAGGACGGACGCGATCCCGCCGGGATCACGACGCAGGATCCGGAGCTTGCCGCACGGCTCGACCCGGTCAAGGCCGGCCGGCGCCTTGCAAACTATCTCTCGGTGCTGACACTCGAGACCCAAACCATCGCTCGTGCATGTGGCAAGAGCCACGTCCATAATCTTGAGCCCGAGGACCTCGTAGCGCTGACGATCGAAGCCGCGGCGATGGCGCGCGTCCCCTTGGCCGGAACTTCGTGGATACCGGGTCATCACGATCCGAAGACGGATTTGACGTGAACCTGCTCAATGGCGAGTAGTGTGGAGACAATGATGTCAACGAAGATTTCGGATACAGCGCGCGAGAAGGGGATCAAATACTTTCTGATCTCCTATGCCGATCTGTTCGGCGTGCAGCGGGCCAAGTTGGTGCCGGCCGCGGCGATCGACGGCATGGCCAAGAACGGCGCGGGATTTGCCGGCTTCGCCACTTGGCTCGATATGACGCCTGCTGATCCGGATCTGTTTGCCGTGCCGGATCCCGATACGCTCATCCAGTTGCCTTGGCGGCGCGAGGTCGGCTGGTTGGCCGCCGATCCCTGGATGAACGGCAAACCGGTTGCGCACGCGCCGCGTAACGTGCTCAAGCGCAAGATCGCGGAGGCTGCGAGCGCCGGCCTGACGATGAAGACCGGCGTGGAGTGCGAGTTCTTCCTGCTGACCGAAGATGGCCGCGAGGTCTGCGACACCGCCGACCGGCAGACGAAGCCCTGCTATGATCAGCAGGCGCTGATGCGGCGCTACGATGTCATCAGTGAGCTCTGCGATGCCATGCTGGAGCTGGGCTGGCAGCCCTATCAGAACGATCACGAGGATGCCAACGGCCAGTTCGAGATGAACTGGCAGTTCGCCGAGGCGCTGGTCACGGCGGACCGGCATGCCTTCTTCAAATACATGGCGCGCTCCATCGCCGAGAAGCATGGCCTCCGCGCGACCTTCATGCCGAAGCCGTTCATCTCGCTGACCGGCAGCGGTTGTCATGTGCACGTGTCGCTGTGGAAAGGTGAGCGAAACCTGTTCGAGGACGAAGGCGGCGACCTCGGCGTCTCCGAGCTCGGCTATCATTTCCTCGGCGGCGTGATCAATTCGGCTGACGCCCTGGCCGCTATCCTCAATCCTTCGGTCAATTCCTACAAGCGTATCAATGCACCCCGAACGGTCTCGGGCGCGACCTGGGCGCCGAACTCGGTCACCTACACCGGAAACAACCGAACCCACTTGATCCGAATTCCCGAGGCCGGCCGTTTCGAGCTGCGGCTCGCCGACGGTGCTGCCAATCCCTACCTGCTGCAGGCCGCGGTTCTATCCGCCGGACTCGACGGCCTCAGCAACAAGCGAGATCCCGGAAAGCGACTCGACATCAACATGTATACCGAGGGGCACACCGTGACCTCGGCCAAGCGGCTCCCGATGAATCTGCTCGATGCCTTGCGAGCGCTCGAACATTCAAGCGTGCTGCGGGATCATCTCGGGGAGTTCGTACCCGCCTATCTCAAGCTGAAGCATGAGGAGTGGAACGACTACGCACGCCATCTGACGCAATGGGAGCGAGACAACACTCTGGACTGTTGAGTCGCAACAGGTGTTCAGCACTGGCGCGATGGGAAGCCGGCACGCGCCGTATCACACACAGACGATCTGGAGGACCAAGTACCAAACCATTTGCTCGTCAACGAACCATCATTGTCGGTCCAGGGGATCGGTGGCAATTGCGGCAGGTAGGATGCATATGGCATCACTTTCGCAAGCGTCACCCTGCCCGGGTACCGAGCGAGAAAAGCCTTGTTCATTCCGCCGTCGAATCCGCTGTAGATCGGGGCAACTGGCACGTTGTCTTCAAGCAATTGCGCGTACGCGCGCTCGTCGGCGCGCCGTTTTTCCAGCGCCCTTCGCGCGATTTCCGGATTGACGACAAAGGGAGGGCATTTCTCGATCGGATTGAACACGAGAGGGTGCGGCGAATTCGGGGAAGGTTGCGCATCGAACACATAGCGGCGGTTACACACATCCACTCTGGGTTCGAGTTGTGTCGTCTCGAAATGATCGTTGCCGACCTTGAGCATTTCCCAGAAGGGCAGGTTGGGATTGTTTCGATGGCGCGCCAGATTCACCGGTGTCAGGCGGAACGGGTAGGCTTGGACCTGGAACGATGTTCGGCCGCCGCGGAACGAGTCACGCGCCAGCGAATAGATCTCGCTGATCTGCTCGTCCGTCATGGCATAGCAGCCACTCGACCAGCAGTCGCCGTGGATCATGAGGAAGCTGCCGTTTCGCTTGTTTGCCCTGTCGAAGCTGTTCGGATAGCCGAGGTTGATCGAGAGATAGAAATCGGAGTTGGGGTTCATCAACTCAGGCGTAACTGTATAAAAGCCTTCCGGAGCCTGTCGGTCGCCCTCGTACAATTTCGGCCCGAGATCGCCCGACCACCGGCAGATCGGATAGGTCTTCAGCAATTGGAAACGGCCGGCCGTGTCCTGCTTCCAGACTTCGAGCTCTGCCTCGTCCTTGAAAAGACGCACAAGGATAGGGGAATATTTCGGCATCTTCTTCTGTTCGAGCAGCGCGAGCAGCTCGGCCGGCAATTCCTGCGTCGCCTTGGCGGGCAGCGGCTTGCTGCTTTCGCCGAAGCATGTGGCAGGTGCTAAGGCAGCGGCAAAAGCCGCCGCCAGCACAATTGCGTGTCGGACCATGGCGCGTATCACTGCTGTACCTCCAGCCCGCCGCGCGCCGTTATTTCTCAAATCCGACGAACATCGTAGCCTCCTCGACCGACTTCCGCTCCGACACCATCGCATTTGCCGGAAAAGTCTATTCATTCTGCCCCCGATGTCGCCGAACCACCGGACGCTGTTTCAGCGGTTCGACACCGCGCCCGGCAAGCACGCGAAGGCGCAACACAAGTCGTTCGATTGCAGTACTATGGATCAATCGGACGACATCGTCTACGGAGTGCTCGACCTCGAGGCAATGTGCTCTTCGCAAGCCTCGCCCGTTCGGCAGGCTCAGCTGAGCTCGACGAGAGGTGATCGCGCTGGTGCACCGTGCCTCGCCGGTACCTCCGGCAGGCGCCCGGCGATCCATCACGGCGCCTGTACGCTTCAGCACGCGATGACACATCATGGTTCTGCTGCAAGATGGTCCCCGCTACGGGCGAACGCACGCGCTGGCGCGACCACCATTACTACAAGATGGCTGTCTCAGCGCGATTTTCATCTCGACGAACCGGCGTCGTCGCTAGCGACTAGCGCAGCACGACTTCTTGATCTGTCCAGCGAAGATAATGCCGCGGTGCAGCGCCTAGCTCGCGCTTAAACATGGCGGCGAATGCGCTCGGGCTGTCATAGCCCACGTCCAGCGCTACGCATGTGACGGGTTCGCCTGCGCCCAGGCGTGCCAAAGCTTCCAAGAGCCGCACGCGTTGTCGCCACACTGAAAAGCTCTGACCGGTCTCGCGGCGGAACAGCCTCGTCAGCGTTCGCCGGCTGAGGCTGTATTTGTCTGCCCAGTCGTCGAGCGTAAGGTCCGAGGAGGGGTCGCCAAGCACTGCCTTACAGATCGCCGCAAGGCGGGGGTCCGGTGGCACCTGCACGTGAAGCGTCACCTCCGGCATGTGTGAGATCTCGGCGAGCAGGAGTTCGAGAAGCTTGCCGTCGCGTCCGTCCTGGTCGTAGGTCTGCGGCATCCGCACCGCCTCGTCCATCAGGGCTTCGACGAGCGAGGATGCACGAATCAGGCGGCACGTCTCCGACGTTCCTCGTCGGCGATCAGGCGTGACATAGATCGTCTGGGCCTCGACTTCACCCCAGGCGCGCGACTGATGTACAACGCCAGCCGGAATCCATAAACCATGGCCGGGTGGAACCACGAAATGACCACGCTCGGTCATCATCGCCGTGACGCCGGTGATCTGCAGGACGAACTGGTCGCGCCGATGCGGGGTGCTCTCGTTTGGATAAGTTGCGGTCATCGCGGCGACCGGCCGCGCGATCGTCTGAAGTTGTCCGGCATAGTTGGCGGCCGCTGCGGGGCCCTCCTGTTTGCTGCAGGTGCGCAATTCGCCAGTCACATCTCGCCGCGCTACGACTTTCACGTGTCGTGAACTCCCGATCCAAGTCCTTTTCTGCAAGGCTCTTATGCATCTTCCGGGCCAGATATGGCCCGATCGCGATGGTTCTTGTCCCCGATCAGGTAGCGCGGGACAGGGCGTTTGGCAACAATGCTCGCGCCGGCCAGATTCGTCAAAGCCGAACGGCGTCTGGCAACGTCCTTCTCACGCCGATATGCGACACGGAGAGCTCGATGAACAGACGCGAATTCACCCAGGCCATGCTGGCCGCCGGCGCCGCTATCCCCTTCGGCATCACGCGAGCGGCCGGCCAGACCCGCGGTGGAACACTCAACACGATCATCCAGCCCGAGCCGCCGCTGCTGGTCACCGCCTTCAACCAGCAACAGCCGACGCTGACGCTCGGCGGCAAGATCTACGAGAATCTCAAATATGGCGCTGACCTCAAGCCGATGCCGGGCATGGCGCAGTCCTGGGAGATTTCGCCGGACGGGCTGACCTATACGTTCAAGCTGTTTCCCAACATCACCTTCCACGATGGCAAGCCGATGACGTCCGCGGACGTCGTGTTCAGCTGCATGAAGGTGTTGACCGAGACGCATCCGCGCGCGCGGCAGAATTTTGCGCGCGTCGCTTCGGCCGAGGCGCCCGATCCGCTCACCGTCGTGTTCAAGCTGAAGCAGCCCTTTGCGCCGTTCCTCGGCTGCTTTGACTGCACCTCGGCGCCGATCGTGCCAAAGCACATCTATGAAGGCACCGACTACCGCAAGAACCCGCTGAACGACAAGGCGATCGGCACCGGCCCATTCAAGCTGAAGGAATGGGTGCGCGGCTCGCATGTCCATCTGGTGCGCCATGAAGGATACTATCTGAAGGACCAGCCGTACCTGGATGAGATCATCTACCGCATCATCCCGGATTCGGCATCGCGCGCGCTGGCGCTGGAGAACGGCACGGTGCAACTCGCGCAATGGACCGACGTCGAGTTCTTCGACGTGCAGCGCTTCAAGGCGCAGAAGAACCTCGAAGTCACCACCAAGGGCTATGAGTATTTCGCGCCGCACCAGTGGCTCGAGATGAACAACCGTATCGCGCCGATGAACGACAAGCGCTTCCGGCAGGCGGTGATGCACCTGATCGACCGCGACGCGCTCGCCAAGCGGGTCTATTTCGGCAGCGCCAAGGTCGCGACCGGCCCGATCTCGTCCAAGACGAAATTTTACGACGGCAAGGTCAAGCGCTACGACTATTCGATCGACAAGGCCAAGGCGCTGCTCGACGAGATGGGGCTGAAGCCCGACACCAACGGCAAGCGCGCTGAGATCAAATACATCGTGCCGCCTTACGGCGAATCCTATCAGCGCGCCGGCGAGTTCTTCCGCCAGAGCTTTGCCCGCGTCGGCATCGATCTCGTCCTCGTCGGCACCGATATGGCGGGCTGGGCCGAGAAGGTCGGCAACTGGGACTATGAGATGACCCAAAACCTGCTCTACCAGCTCGGCGATCCCGCGCTCGGCGTCTCCCGCACTTACGTGTCGTCGAACATCAAGAAAGGCATCCTGTTCTCGAACACCGAAGGCTATTCCAACCCTGAGGTCGACAGGCTGTTCGACGAGGCCGCCGTCACGCTCGACGAGGCCAAGCGACTGGAGCTTTATTCCAAGGTGCAGCAGATCCTGGTCGAGGACGTGCCGGTCGCCTGGACGCTGGAGCTCGAATATCCCATCATCTACGACAAGGCGTTCAAGAACATCGTGTCGACCGGCATCGGCTCGCACGAGACTTTCGGGTCGGTCTACAAATCGTGATCCGTCTTGGCAGCGCGGCGACGATCGGGCTGATGGCACTGAGCCGAATTGTCCAGCTCGTCGCCGTCATCCTCGTCATCGCCACTTTCAACTTCGTGCTGGTGCGGGCCGCCCCTGGCGATCCCGCCCAGGTCATGGCCGGCCAATCCGGCGCGTCCGATCCGAAGCTGCTGGAAGATCTGCGCAAGGAATATGGGCTCGACAAGCCTTACGCCGTGCAGCTCGCAAGCTATCTCGGCCGCGTCGTCAGGCTCGACCTCGGCTATTCCTACCGCCAGCGCCGCGCGGTGGTCGATCTCATCCTGGAACGGCTGCCGGCGACGCTGCTGTTGACGGTGACGGCCTTCTGCCTCGCGCTGTTGATCGGCACGACCCTCGGCGCGCTCGCGGGGCTGGCGGCGGGCAGCGTGCTCGATACGGTTTTCACCGTGCTGTCGCTGGTGCTTTATGCGACGCCGGTGTTCTGGCTGGGGCTGATGCTGGTGCTGGTCTTCTCCGTGACACTCGGCTGGCTGCCGCCGTTCGGTTACGAGACCATCAACGTCAAGCTCTCGCCGCTGGAGCATGCGCTCGACATCGCCAAGCACATGATCATGCCGGTGACCTCGCTGGCGGCGATCTATCTCGCGATCTATGCCCGGTTGATGCGGTCCTCGATCATCGAGGTCGCCCAGCAGGACTTCATCAAGACCGCGCGCGCCAAGGGCCTGTCCGGGCCCAGCATTGTGGTCGGCCACATGCTGCGCAACGCGCTGGTGCCCGTCGTCACCGTGGCCGGCATGCAAGCCGGCGCGCTGGTCGGCGGCGCCGTGGTCATCGAGACGGTGTTCGCCTGGCCGGGCCTCGGCCGGCTGACCTTCGATGCGCTGCTCCAGCGTGATTATCCCGTGCTGCTCGGCATTTTTCTCATTCTCTCGATCGTGGTCATCGTGCTCAATCTGCTGACCGACCTGATCTACAGGCTGATTGATCCCCGCATGACGACAGGAGCTGCGTGATGGATGCGGTTCGCGCCTTCCTGCGTCATCCTAGCGGCATGGTCGGCCTCGCCGTGCTGCTTGTCGTGGTCGTCATCGCGCTCATCGCGCCCACCGTCTTTCCGGTCTCGCCCTGGGAAATGGTCAGCGCGCCGTTCACGCCGCCCGGCGAGGACGGCCTGCTGCTCGGCGGCGACACGCTCGGCCGCGACGTTGCGGCTGGCGTCGCCTATGGTGCCCGCGTGTCGCTCGTCATCGGCATCGCCTCGGCCATGGCGGCTATGGTGATCGGCGTCACGATCGGCGCAATTTCCGGCTATTTCGGCGGCAAGGTCGATCTCGTGCTGATGCGGGTGACCGAGCTGTTCCAGACTATCCCCGCTTTCGTGCTTGCGATCCTCTTGGTCGCGACCTTCAACCCGTCGCTGCTGACGATCATCCTGACCATCGGCGCCGTGAGCTGGCCGCCGCTGGCGCGCCTCACCCGCGCCGAGTTCCTGCGCCTGCGCAATCGTGAGTTCGTCGAAGCCGCGCTGTGCCAGGGTGAGGGCTCCTTGCAGATCGTGCTCGGCCATATCCTGCCCAATGCGATTTCGCCGATCCTGGTCGTGACCTCCCTGACGGTCGCCACCGCCATCCTGCTCGAAAGCGCGTTGTCCTTCATGGGCCTCGGCGATCCCAATCTGATGTCCTGGGGTTTCATGATCGGAGCCGGCCGCACCGTCATCCGTAATGCCTGGTGGATGAGCGTGTTTCCGGGGCTCGCGATCCTCATCACCGTGCTTGCCATCAACCTGTTCGGCGAAGGTCTCTCCGATGTGCTCAATCCGCGTGTATCGAGGCGCCGGTCATGAGCGAGGCCGTGCAAGCCAAGGCACCCGTTCTGTCGGTCGAGGGGCTCTCGATCGCGCTGCCCGAAGGCGGCGATCGCCCGTTCGCGGTCGAGAACGTCTTCTTCCAGGTCAAGCCCAACGAGGTCGTCTGTCTCGTCGGCGAGTCCGGCTCGGGCAAGTCGATGATCGCCCATGCGGTGCTGTCGCTGCTGCCGAAGAGCGTCAATATTGCCGCGGGCGCCGTGACTGTCGCAGGACAAGATCCGGCAAAGCTCGACCGGCAGGCGCTGCGCCGCCTGCGCGGCGGCGAAGCCGCGATGATCTTTCAGGAGCCGTTGTCCTCGCTGAATCCGCTCAAGCGGGTTGGCAGGCAGATCGAGGAGATGATCCTCACCCATCAGAAGCCGATGCCGTCGGCAATCGAGGTGCACGAACGCGTGCAGCAGCTCCTGACGCAGGTCGGCCTGCCAAATCCAAAGCTGCTTGAGAAGAGCTATCCGTTCGAGCTGTCCGGCGGCCAGCGCCAGCGCGTCATGATCGCGATGGCGATGGCCAACCGTCCGGCGCTCCTGGTCGCTGACGAGCCGACCACAGCGCTCGACGTCACCACCCAACGTCAGATCCTGCGGCTGATCGACGATCTCCGACGCGACCGCGGCATGGGCGTGCTGTTGATCACCCATGATTTTGGCGTCGTTGCCGATGTCGCCGACCGCGTCGTGGTGCTTCGTCACGGCAAGGTGGTGGAGCAGGGGACGGTCGAGGAAGTTCTGCGCAGTCCTAAGGCTGACTACACCCGCGAGTTGATCGATGCCGTGCCGAAGGCGCGGCTCGACGAGATCCGCCGCACCGCGGTCCATCCTACACCGCTGCTCGAAGTCATCGGTCTTGAGAAGACATTCCGGGTCAAGCGCGGCCTGTTGCAGCCGCCGCGCGAGGTCGTCGCGGCCGACGGCATCTCGCTGACCTTGTACGAGGGCGAGACGCTCGCCGTCGTCGGCGAATCCGGGTCCGGCAAGTCGACGCTCGGGCGCATGATCATGCGTTTGACCGAGCCGGATGGCGGTGCCATCCGCTTCAACGGCCAGGATCTGCGCCAGCTCCGCGGCGAGGCGCTCCGCCAGGCGCGAAAACAGCTCCAGATCGTGTTCCAGGATCCGTTTGCGAGCCTCGATCCGCGCCAGAAGGTCGGCGATGCCATTGCGCGCGGACCAATGGCCTTTGGCACGTCGCGCACGGAAGCGATGGAGCAGGCGAGAAAGCTGCTGGTGCGAGTTGGTCTCAACGCCGTCGCCGCCGATCGTTACCCCCACGAGTTCTCTGGCGGCCAGCGCCAGCGCATCTGTATTGCGCGCGCACTGGCACTCAAGCCGCGCGTGCTCATCGCTGACGAAGCCGTGTCGGCGCTTGACGTTTCCGTCCAGGCTCAGGTGCTGGCGCTGCTTGCCGAGCTCCGTCAGGAGATGAAGCTCGCCATGATCTTCATCACCCACGACCTGCGGATCGCCGCCGAGATCGCCGACCGCGTCATCGTGCTCCAGAAGGGGCGCATCGTTGAAGAGGGCGCGACCGCGGACGTTTTCACGGCCCCTCAAGCCGCCTACACACGCGAGCTGCTCGATGCGATCCCGGGCCGCGATTTCTTCGACCAGCCGGGCTTTGCCAGCGTGACCGGCGCACTACCGACAGCGAGGATGAGTTCATGACCGACAGCCGTCCCCTTCCAGCCGGCGCGCGCGAGCGCATCGAGGCCGCCGTGGATGCCGCCTTCGACGAGCAGATCGACACCACGATCGCGTTCACGGCAATCCCGAGCACGCGCGCGGCGGAGGCGCCCTGTCAGGACATGTTCGCAAAGCTGTTGCGCGATCGCGGCTACGAGGTCGATGACTGGGTCATCAACCAGGACGATCTGAAGGCGCTGCCGGGCTATGGTCCGGTCGAGACCGATTTCTCGCGTGCCCGCTCCGTCGTCGGCACCTGCCGGCCGGCCAGGGAAGAGGGCCGCTCACTGATCCTTCAGGGCCATTGCGACGTCGTGCCGGCAGGTCCGCTCGACATGTGGGAGCGGCCACCGTTTCAGCCGGTGGTCGAGAACGGTTGGCTCTATGGTCGCGGCGCCGGCGACATGAAGTCCGGTACAATCTCGGCGCTCTACGCGCTCGATGCGATCAAGGCCGCGGGCTACAGGCCCAAGGGCCGCATCCACCTGCAATCGGTGATCGAGGAGGAGAGCACCGGTCTCGGCGCGCTCTCCACACTTCAGCGCGGCTATCGTGCCGATGTCTGCATCCTGCCCGAACCGACCGACGAGAAGCTGATGCGTGCCCAGGTCGGCGTGATCTGGTTCCGCCTGAAAGTGCGCGGGATACCAGTCCATGTCGCACGCGCCGGCACCGGCTCAAATGCGATCAAGGCTGCAATCCACCTGATCCAGAAGCTCGAAGGTCTCGAGGCCGAATGGAACGAGCGCGCCAAGACGCACCCCTCGTTCAAATCGGTCGAGCATCCGCTCAACTTCAATCCTGGAATCATCAAGGGCGGTGACTGGGCCTCCAGCGTGCCCGCCTGGTGCGATGTCGATTGCCGCATTGGTGTGCTGCCCGGCTGGAAGATCGCCGACGCCCAGGCCGAGATCGTGGATTTCGTCGCCAAGGCGGCGCGCTCGCATCCATTCCTCGCCAACAATCCGCCGGAGATCGTCTGGTCCGGCTTCCTGTCGCCGGGCTACGAGGCGACCGAGATTCAGGAAAGCGAGGCGGTTCTCGCTCCGGTCTACGAGCACGTGTTCGGCCGCAAGCTGACCAGCTTCTCGTCAACCGCACTGACCGATGCGCGCTTCTATGGTCTCGATTTCGGCGTGCCTGCGTTTTGCTTTGGCGCCACGATGGAAGGCGCGCACGGCTTCAACGAGCGCGTCGATCTCGCCTCGGTCAAGCGCGTCACCAAGGCGCTTGCGCTGTTCACCGCGAGCTGGTGCGGCATCGAGGCCAATTAGCCGAAAGAAGGAAATTCACCGCAAAAAGGGAGGTTCGCGAATGGGCAGCCAGGGTGCAGGCGGCAAGCCGCCGGTCAAGACGCAAGAGGATCTGCGCGCGCATTTCGGGCAGCTCAGCCCGCTCGCCGAGAAGAAGGTTCTCAGCCATCTCGACAGGTTCTGTCGCGACTTCATCGCGCTTTCCCCGTTTCTCGTCCTTGCCACCAGCGACGGCAACGGTCATGCCGATGCAAGCCCGCGCGGCGACGCGCCGGGCTTCGTCGCCGTGCTCGACGACAAGACGCTGCTGATCCCGGACCGGCGCGGCAACAACCGCGTCGACACCTTCGGCAATATCATCGCTTCCCCCGGCATCGGTCTGATCTTCCTGGTGCCGGGGATCAACGAGACCCTGCGCGTCAATGGCCGCGCCGAGATTTCGCAAGATGCCGAGCTGTTGACGCCGCTCGCGGTGCAGAACGTGGTCCCAATCATCGGGCTGAAGATCCATGTCGAGGAAACCTATTTTCATTGTGGCAAGGCGCTGATGCGCTCGAAGCTCTGGAATCCGGCTGCTCAGGTCGAGCGCAACAGTTTCCCGACGCTCGGCCGGATCATCGCCGAGCAGACTGTCGCCATCGCGGTCGAAGAGGCCGAGAAGACGATGGAAGAAGGATATCGTACGAGGCTCTACTGAGAATGACCAATCTGATCTAGCGGTCCGCCCTGCAGAAGGTTTCGACGATACGCTACATGCTCGCGCCTGCCGCTCGTGAAATGTCTACGAGGTAGGTAGCGAGCGGCAGCACTGAGCGCACAGACGCGACGTATCCGAACGGAACGGCATCGTCAGCTTTCGGACGATTAGGCGGCTCCTCGCGCCCGCTTCATTGAACATTCAGTAAAGCAGTTTGCTAAACACGCGGCTATGGCCGACCTTCCTGCTCTCCTGTTGTTCAGATGGAGCGGATTCTCCTGCCGGGTGACGTCGGCGGTCGCATTCGGCAAGATCTTCCGGCATTTTCGCTGCGACTGCGAACATCCCGCTTGCGCGCCAGCGCCGCGGGTCTTTCGCCGGACTCGCGACAAACGAGGCTTGACGATCTCCGAAATTTAGTAATACGTTTAGTGTCACAAAAAACTAAACATCACGCATCGGGCCGATGTGTGGGAGGAGCCCAAGCCATTCCGGAGCCGTCTCCGGAAGCGGCCCGTCTCGTCCTTCACTCATCGTTCCTCAAACTCGGTTTCAGGGTCTTGGCGTCGTTCCGGCAGGACGCGCCAAGCGGGTTAGATGCTTCAACGAGAGAGGAAACGGATATGCGGACTTTCAATTGGTTGAGAGGCTCGGCGGCCACCACGGTTCTTGGGGTGGCGCTACTGGGGGGATTTGGCGGAGGCGAAGCTGCGGCCCAAGGTAAGCAGCTCACGCTGTGCTGGGCGGCATGGGATCCGGCCAACGCGCTGGTCGAGCTCGGCAAGGACTTCACCAAGCAATCCGGCATCGAGATGAAATACGAGTTCGTCCCGTGGACGAGCTATGCCGATCGCTTCCTCAATGAGCTCAACTCCCACGGCAAGCTCTGCGACCTGATTATCGGCGACAGTCAGTGGATCGGCGGCGCGGCCGAGAACAAGTGGTACGTGAAGCTCAACGATTTCTTCGACAAGGAGAAGATATCGATGGACGACTTCGTCCCGGCGACGGTCGTCGGCTATTCGCAGTGGCCGAAGAACTCGCCGAACTATTGGGCGCTGCCGGCCATGGCGGATGCGGTTGGCTGGACCTATCGCAAGGACTGGTTCTCGCGCCCGGATATCCAATCGGCGTTCAAGGCGAAGTACGGCCGCGATCTGGCGCCGCCGAAGACCTATGACGAGCTGAAGCAGATGGCGCAGTTCTTCCAGGGCCGCGAGATCGACGGCAAGAAGGTCTATGGCGCCTACATCTTCACCGAGCGCGGCTCCGAAGGCATCACCATGGGCGTGACCAACGTGCTCTACAATTACGGCTTCAGCTACGACAATCCCAAGAAGCCGTACCAGATGCAGAGCGTCGTCAATTCGGCCGACGCCGCCAAGGGGCTCGAGTTCTACAAGGAGCTCTATAAGTGCTGCACGGCGCCGGGCATGACCAACGCCTACATGCAGGAGGGGCTCGACGCCTTCAAGTCCGGTCAGGTGGCGATGCAGATGAACTGGTTCGCCTTCTTTCCCGGCCTCTACAAGGATCCGAATGTCGGCGGCGACAGAATAGGCTTCTTCGTCAACCCGTCCGGGCCGAACGGACACTTCACCCAGCTTGGCGGGCAGGGGATCTCGGTGGTCGCGACCTCCGACCGCAAGGACGACGCGCTCGCCTACATCAAATGGTTCGCGCAGCCCGCCGTGCAGCAGAAGTGGTGGCAGCTGGGTGGCTACTCGGCGCTGAAGGCCGTGGTCGACGCACCAAGCTTCCCGAAAAGCGCGGCGTTCGCGCCTCAATTCCTGGAGTCGATGGGCATCGTCAAGGACTTCTGGGCCGAGCCATCCTACGCCCAGTTGCTGCTCGACATGCAGAAGCGTGTGCATGACTACGTCGTCGCCGACAAGGGCACGGCGCAGCAGGCGCTCGATCTCCTCGTCAAGGATTGGACCAAGGTCTTCAAGGAGCAGGGCAAGCAGGTCGCCTCGCAATAGGCCGTAGGCCTTGCGTCGACGAAACGGTACCCCGGGGCGTGTGCGCCTCGGGGAACCCGAGCCAGCCAGCCGATGGACAAAATGACCACGATCCTTCAACCTGACGATGCTACGTTTCCCGGCATGAGCGAGCCCGCCAAATCCTGCACCGGGCGACCTGTCCGCGGACTGTCGGACCGGACAATCGCGTGGCTGTTCGTGGCGCCGACGATCGCGCTGTTGCTGGCGATCAACATCTTTCCGCTGCTGTGGATGATCCGGCTGTCCTTCACCAGCCTCAATCTCAGTATGTCCTATCTGCCGCTGCGCTTCGTCGGCCTCGACAATTTCACTGATATCTTGACCGACGAGGACGTCTGGTTCCGGCTCCAGACCACGGCGCAATTCGTGATCTGGTCGGTGGCACTACAGGTGATCATCGGCTATGGCCTGGCGTTGCTGATCAACCGCCAATTTCGCGGTCACAGCTTCTGGACCACGATCATCCTGCTGCCGATGATGCTGTCGCCGGCGGTGGTCGGCAACTTCTGGACGCTGCTGTTGCAGCCGCAGATCGGGCCATTCAACTACGTGATCAGCCTGTTCACCGGCGTGCCGCCGAGCTCGTTCAGCATGACCGGGCAGGTCTCGCTCGCGCCGTGGACCATCGTGCTGGTCGACACCTGGATGTGGGCGCCCTACGTCATGCTGATCTGCCTCGCCGGGCTTCGCTCCATCCCCGACTACATCTATGAGGCGGCCGAAGTCGACCGCGCCTCGGCCTGGCGGCAATTCTGGTCGATCACGCTGCCGATGACAGTTCCATTCCTGATGCTCGCCGTGCTGTTCCGCGCGATCGAGAACTTCAAGATGTTCGACATGGTCAATCTGTTGACGTCCGGAGGCCCGGGCTCCACCACCGAGCTGGTGTCGATCACGCTGAAGCGCGCCGCGTTCGAGAAATGGCGCACCGGCTATTCCAGTGCACTCGCCATCATCCTGTTCGTGACCGTGTTCGGTGCGGCCAACATCTACGTCAAAGCCCTCAACAAGGTGAAGCAACGATGACCGCCGCCCTCACCAAGTCCACCGCGCACTCCATTGTCGAAGCGTCGCCGCGCGCAAAGATGGTGGCGGGTGGCCTCGTCATCCTCTACGCCGTGATCACGATCCTGCCGCTGGTCTGGATCGTCGCCACCGCCTTCAAATCGCAGAGCGACGCGATCGCATATCCGCCCAAGGTGATCTTCGAGCCGACTCTCGAAGGCTTTGTGAACCTGTTCACTGTGCGCACCCGGCAGACGCCTGACTTCATCGCCAAGCTGCCGCCGCCGGAGACGTGGTACGACAAGCTCGTGCGCCAGCGCGACATGGTCATTGCCGGACCGTCGAAGGTCGTGCCGCGTTTCGTCAACTCGCTGATCATCGGGTTCGGCTCGACCTTCCTGGCGGTCTTTCTCGGCACGCTCGCGGCCTACGCTTTCTCACGCTTCCGCATTCCCCTGGCTAACGACCTTCTGTTCTTCATTCTCTCGACGCGCATGATGCCGCCCGTTGCGGTCGCAATCCCCATCTATCTGATGTACCGGCAGCTCAATCTGACCGACACCAGGCTCGGAATGATCCTGCTCTACACTGCCGTGAACGTCTCGCTCGCGGTCTGGCTGCTCAAGGGATTCATCGACGAGATCCCGCGCGAATACGAGGAGGCTGCTCTTGTTGACGGCTACACGCGGCTGCAGGCGCTGCGCAAGGTTGTGTTGCCGCAAGCCGTCACGGGTATCGCAGCCACCGCGATCTTCTGCCTGATCTTCTCCTGGAACGAATATGCCTTCGCGGTTCTCCTGACCAGCGGCGAGGCGCAGACCATGCCCCCCTTCATCCCCTTCATCATCGGAGAGGGCGGGCAGGATTGGCCGGCCGTTGCCGCGGCCACCACCCTGTTCGTCGTGCCGATCGTCCTGTTCACCGTGTTGTTGCGCAAGCACCTGCTGCGCGGCATCACCTTCGGAGCTGTGCGCAAATGAGCAGTTCTGCTGCAATCGCCAAAGGCTTGGTCTCTCGCTGGTTCCGACGCGGACCCTGGGAGACGGCTGCCATGACCCTGATCGGAGGAGGCATCGTCATGCTGGTGCAACCTTGGTCGATCGATCTCTACAGCTATTCCTTCGTGACGATCCTCGCCGGTACGCTCGGCTACGTCGTCGTGAGCCATTTTCCGGAATAGGGCGGCAGACATGGCACAGATCCGCGTCGAAAACCTGCGCAAGTCGTTCGATCAGTTTGCGGCCGTGCAAGGCTCCAACTTCACGATCGACGATGGCGCTTTCTTTGCGATGCTCGGCCCCTCCGGCTGCGGCAAGACCACCACCTTGCGCATGATCGCGGGCCTGGAGCTGCCGACCGAGGGCAGGATCCTGCTCGACAATGAGGACGTGACCTTCCAGCGGGCATCCGCGCGCGATATCGCCTTCGTGTTTCAGCTTTTCGCGCTATATCCGCACATGAACGTCGCCGAGAATATCGGCTTTCCCCTCAAGTGCCAGGGCATGGCCCGGCGCGATATTCACCAGCGGGTGCAGGAGACAGCCAAACTGCTGCGAATCGAGCATCTGCTGTCGAGCAAGACGTCGAAGCTGTCCGGCGGCGATCGGCAGCGGGTTGCGCTGGGGCGTGCCATGGTGCGGCGGCCAAAGGCTTTTCTGATGGACGAGCCGCTGGGCGCGCTCGATTCCGAGTTTCGTCATCTGATGTGCAGCGAGCTCCGCGATCTGCACGATCGCATCGGGGCGACCACCGTCTACGTGACGCATGACCAGCTCGAGGCGATGTCGATGGCGGACCGGATCGCCGTTATGAACCAGGGACGCGTTGAGCAGATCGGCCTGCCGCAGGAGATCTATGATCGGCCCGCGAGCATGTTCGTGGCCGATTTCATCGGCTCGCCGCCCATGAATTTTCTGCGCTTCGAGGCAGGTCTGCGCTGCGGCGATCGGACGATCAGCTTCCATGACACGAGCATCGCGGTGCCGGAGATCCGAGAGGATCGCGCCAGCGCCGGCATGGCACTCGGCGTTCGTCCGGAGCATATCCGCTTCGCCGACGCGGCACCCGTCCGCGGCGAGGTGTTTGGCGCCGAGTATCTTGGGACAACCCAGATTGTCACCGTCGACACCGCACATGGACGCATTGCGGCGCGGTTGCCTTCCAGCGCGCCCGTGCGGATCGGCGAGCGGGTCGGCCTTGAATTCCGTTCGGAACGACTCGCGTTGTTCGACGTCGCCAGCGGCCTTGCGATACGAACTGCCGCCGCGGGGAGCGCAGACCATGGCTGACGTCGCCCTACGCAACATCAGCAAGCGCTTCGGCGCGGTGGCGGCCGTGCGCGAGCTCTCGCTCTCGGTGAACGACGGAGAATTCATGGTGCTGCTCGGACCGAGCGGTGCCGGCAAGACCACGACCTTGCGGCTGATCACCGGGCTCGAGACTCCCGATTTCGGCTCGGTCATGATCGACGGACGCGACGTGACGCTGGCTCCTCCGGGAGCGCGCGATATTGCCTTCGTCTTCCAACAATATTCGCTCTATCCGCATCTCACCGTCTATGACAACCTTGCGTTTCCGTTGCGCTCGCCCGCGCGACGGGTAGCGGAGCCCATCATCAAGAAGCGGGTCGAGCAGACGGCGGAGTTGCTGCATATCGCAAGCAAGCTGAACAATCGCGCAACCCGACTTTCGGGCGGCGAGATGCAGCGGGTGGCAATCGGTCGTGCGCTGGTCCGCGATCCCTCGATCTATCTGATGGACGAGCCGCTGTCGTCGCTGGACGCCAAGCTTCGTGCCGAGCTTCGGCTGGAGCTCAAGCGGATCCAGCTCGAGCTTGGTGCGACCATCCTCTACGTGACCCACGATCAGGTCGAGGCCATGACGATGGCGTCCCGGATCGGCGTGATCAAGGACGGCGAGCTGCTCCAGCTCGGCACGCCCCGGGAAATCTACGAGCGTCCCTCCTCGAGCTACGTCGCCTCGCGCCTCGGCACGCCCCAGATCAATTTCCTCCCCGCGCGGCTGTTGTCGGACGTGCCGCTGCCGCCGGGAACGGAGACAGTCGGTATTCGCACCGAGCACCTTCGCCTCGGGGCGCGCAACGGCGGGTCGATGGTCGGCCGCGTGCACCGGGTCGAGCACCTCGGCGAGCAGAATCACGTTCACTTGGACTATAAGGGAGAGATGCTGGTCACGCTTGCGGATCCGCACCAACCGCTGCATGCCGGTCAGGAGGTCGAGCTGGATCTGGTGCAACCACTCTGCTTCGACGGCGCCGGGCAGCGCCTCCCGGCGGTTCATTAGAGGATCAAACGCGATGTCGCTGCAACCCGAGACGTTCAAATCGCTGGTCAAGGTGGCCGCAGAGCGGGTCATTGCCAGCGCGCCGGAGCTCACGAGCCTGGACCAGGCGATCGGCGACGGCGACCATGGATTCAACATGAAGCGCGGGTTCGAAGCCGTGCTCGGCAAGCTCGATGCGATCTCCGAACAGCCGTTCGACGAGGCTCTGAAGACGATCGGCAAGACGCTCGTGATGACGGTCGGCGGTGCTTCCGGCCCGCTTTACGGCAGCTTCTTCCTGGCTGCAGGCGAGGCCCTCTCGCACGACAAGCATCTGCCTGAGGACATCGCTGATGTCTTCGGCAGCGGCGTGAACGCCGTCAGCGCTCGCGGCCGTTCGCACGCCGGTGAAAAGACCATGCTCGACGTGCTCGTTCCCGTGCTGGAGACGCTGAAGAATGCAGCCGGGCAACCGGACCTGATCGCGCGAGTCAACACAACGGCCGCAGAGGCGGTCGAGCGGACCGCGCCGATGCAGGCCACCAAGGGGCGGGCGTCGTTTCTCGGGCCACGCAGCGTCGGTCACATCGACCCCGGCGCGCGCTCGAGCTGTGTTCTCGTGCAGGCGGTATGCGCGAGTCTGGAGGGAAAGCAATGACTGATGCCGTGGGGATCGTGATCGTCTCGCATTCGAAGGACATCGCCAAAGGCACCGCCGACATGGTGCGGCAGATGGTCGGCAGCGAGGTCAAGGTGGCCTTCTGCGGCGGCAATCCCGATGGCGGGCTCGGCACCAGCGTGTCGCTGATCGTCGACGCCATCAACGATGCCTGGTCGGCGAAAGGCGTCGCGATCCTCGTCGATCTCGGCGGCGCCGAAACAAACAGCGAAATGGCGGTCGAAATGCTGGAGCCGGCACGCCGCGATCTCGTTGTCGTATGCAACGCGCCGATCGTCGAGGGCGCCGTGATGGCGGCGACCGAGGCGGCGGGCGGCAGCTCGCTGGCCCAGGTCAAGGCCGTGGCCGAGGAACTCTCTGCCGACTGATGATGCGTCGGCGAAACGATGATGGAATAAGACGATGCTGGATAAAGCGGACGGCCAGATTATCACCGAGAATGTGCGGCTGGTGCACGCGGTGGGCATGCATGCACGCCCGGCGGTCAAGCTGACCAAGCTGGCCAAGAAGTTCCAGGCCCAGATTTCCGTCCGGGTCGCGGGCGCGACCGAGTGGATCAATGCCAAGAGCGTGGCCAAGATCATGGCCATGCGCGCGGCTCACGGCAGCACGATCGAGATCAAGGCGTCGGGCAGCGACGCACAGGCTGCCGTCGCCGCCTTGGTCAACCTGATCGCAACCGACTTTCCGGACGAGGCGTCATAGCATGCAGGGAGGCGCCGCCGGACTGGCTTTTCGCGGCAGGACCGCCTCGATCGGCTTTGCCCACGGCCCGCTCGTCCGTGTCGATGCGGGCACGAACGGCGAACGGATCGCAGGCTCGCTGGTCGAGGAGGCGCTCGATCTTCGCAAGGCGATCGACGCGGCGAGCGGGCAGATCGCCGAGCTCGCCGCGATCGCGGGAGGTGAGGCCGCGCAGATTCTCGAGTTCCAGGTCGCGCTGCTGGAGGATGAGGATTTCATCGAAGCGATCTTCACGGCGATAAGCGAGGGAGATGCCGCCGACGTCGCATGGCGTTCCGCGCTCGACGAGCAGATTGCAGACTATAATTCGGCCGAGGACGAGTATCTGAAGGCGCGCTGCTCCGATCTTGCGGATCTACGCGACCGCATCATCAGCATCTTGCGCGGAGGCGGGGGCGAGGCCCCCAAGATACCGAGCGGTGCCGTCGTTTGCGCCGACGATCTGCCGCCCTCGCGTTTCCTGGAGATCGACTGGTCGACCGGCGGTGGTCTTGCGCTCCTGCGCGGTAGCCCCACGAGCCATGTCGCGATGCTGGCGCGCGCGCGGGGCATCCCCATGGTCGTGCAGCTCGGCGCCATTCCGGAGATCGGCGCGACGGCGCTGCTCGATGGCGAGGGCGCTACGCTCGAGCTCGATCCCAGTGCCGAGCAGCTGCGGCTGTTCGAGAAGCGGCGCGAAATTCATCGCAAGAGCCGGGCGTCCGCGCGGGCGATCCTGCGACGGCCGACCGCATCATGGCGCGGGGAGCGGATCAAGCTGCTCATCAACATCCAGCGCGTCGAGGATCTCGATCATGCCGACGCACAATATGCTGACGGCATCGGGTTGATGCGCACCGAGTTTCTGCTCGCAGAGCGCGGCGGCCTGCCCGACGAGGAGACGCAGTATCGCGCCTACGCTGCCGTTCTGCGCTGGGCCGATCGACGCCCGGTTACCATTCGCACGTTTGATGCCGGCGGCGACAAGCCGGTACCTGGATTCACCGTCGACGGTGAGGCCAATCCCTTTCTGGGCGTGCGTGGCCTGCGGCTTTGCCTCGCCCGCCCCGAGATATTCAGCGTGCAGCTCCGCGCGCTGGCGCGTGCGGCCGTGCATGGAAATCTCAGGGTCATGTTTCCGATGGTCACGGCGCCGGACGAGTTCGAGTGCGGACGGAAGCTGTTCGCCGAAATCGTGCAGCGCTTGCAGGCCGAGGGCATTGCCGCGATGCTCCCCGAGCTGGGAATCATGGTCGAGGTCCCGGCGGCGGCCCTGGCGATCGCGACCTTCAAGGCTTCCTTCTTCTCGATCGGATCGAACGATCTCGCGCAATATGTCCTTGCATGCGACCGTTCCAATGGAGCTCTCGCCCCCTTGATGGATCCCTTGCATCCGGCGCTCCTCGAACTGATCGCGCGAACCGCGGAGCACGGACGTCGCGCCGGAACCAGCGTCAGCCTGTGCGGCGACATGGCGAGCGACCCGCGCTGTCTGCCCGCGCTCCTGAAATGCGGCCTGCGCGAATTGTCGGTGAATGCGTCGGCGCTGGCGCAGATCAAACAGACAATCGACCGCTTGAGCAGCGGAGGCGGGCTTGGCTGATATGGCGATCGATGAACCGGCCGAGGCGGGCGCCGTTGCGGTTTACAAGCGCATCTTCAAGGAGGTGCTTGAGAGCCGCCCGTCAGGCATGCGGCTGCGTCTGGCCCATGCCATGGGCAAGAACCGCAGCTTCGTCAGCCAGATCAGCAACCCGACCTATCCGGTGCCGATTCCCGTGCAGCACCTGAACACGATCTTCGATGTCTGCCATTTCCCGCCGCAGGCGAAGGCGGCGTTCCTTCGTGCCTATACCCGTGCGCACCCGCGCCGGATCGGCCGCCTGACCGAGGGGGCGCATGAACGGACGCTGACGCTGCACCTGCCGGATCTCGGCAGCTCGAAGCGCAATGCGGAGCTCGATGCGCTGCTGCAGGAATTCGCGCGGCGTTTGAGTGCGATCATGCGGGAAAAATGAGCGCCAAGCTCAGAGCGACGAAGCGGGGAGGAGAACATGAAAAAGTTCATCAATTCGGTTGATGGCGTGCTCGCGGAGAGCCTCGACGGGTTGGCTTCGGCGCATGCCGATCTCGTGACGCTCGGGCCCGAGCGGAAATTCGTGCGGCGCCGCGAGCTCAATTCGCGGAAGGTCGCGCTCGTATCCGGCGGCGGTAGCGGGCACGAGCCGCTGCATGCGGGCTTCGTCGGCTATGGCATGCTCGATGCGGCCTGTCCGGGGCAAGTCTTCACCTCGCCGACACCGGACCAGATCGTCGAGGCGGCGCAGGCCGTTTCGGGCGATGCCGGCGTGCTTTTCATCGTGAAGAACTATGCGGGCGATCGCATGAATTTCGAGATGGCGGCCGAGATTTCGGAGGGTCGCACGGCCACCATCGTCACCGACGATGACGTCGCGGTCGAGAATTCCACCCACAGCATCGGCCGCCGGGGTGTGGCCGGCACTCTGATCGTCGAGAAGATCGTCGGCGCGGCGGCCGAGAAGGGTGCTGACCTCCAGGCTTGCGTTGCACTCGGCGAGCGCGTCAACGCCCGGACGCGCTCGATGGGGGTGGCCCTGACGAGTTGCACGGTTCCGGCTGCAGGCACGCCGACCTTTGTGCTCGCCGAGGACGAGATGGAAGTGGGTGTCGGCATCCATGGCGAACCGGGTCGCCGCCGCGTCAAGCTGGAGCGCGCCGATGCGATCGCTTTTGAGATGACAACTGCCATTGCCGGGGATCTCGACGCCCGCGATGGCAACGAAGCCCTGCTTCTCGTCAATGGATTTGGCGGAACGCCCGCGATCGAGCTCTATCTGATGTACAACGCGGCGCGGCGGATGCTCGAAAAGCGCGGCTTGCGCATCGCCCGTTCGCTGGTCGGCAGCTATGTCACCTCGCTGGACATGGCGGGGTGCTCGCTCACCGTGAGCCTGCTCGATACCGAGACCCGGGCGCTGTGGGACCATCCCGTGCGCACGGCCGCGTTGAAATGGTGATGGCGGCTGCGAACGGCTGTTGATGATTTCGATCGTGCTCTGGCGGACGATCGGCCGGGGCCACGCCTCACGCATGCACTCGGGAATTCTCCCGGTTCACCCTCCCTGAAACTTGCCGTGTCCCTTGGACACGGCTTCTTTTTTTGGGGCCGTAGACAGCTATTTCCCTCTCCGCCCCAGGCTGCGGGGTCCAACGAGTGCTTTACGCTGGAAATCTCTCTTGTGCCCCCATGATAGACTGGACCAACTGACGTGTAGCGGCGAGAGCGTCAATCCCAAACGCACAACATGGATCTACCAATCAGGCGATTGTGCGCGAAGATATACGATTTCCTGCGTTTCACACGCCAACTGATTCAGCCTTCCAGCACCGGAGCCCGCAGCGCGATAGTTTTCCCATCCGGCTGCCGGTCGGCCGTCAGCTGATGTTGTTCAACGTACGGGCGATGGCAGCAAAGATTTCGGCGATCTGTTCCTATGCGGCAGCCGACGCCGATGTCCTGGTCACGTCCGCGCCCTATCTGGCAAAGCCCAGGGATGTGCAGGTGCAGATTGCGGCAGCCGAAGCCGACAGACGTAGTGCGCGGCTTGGTCCGAGGAAGGACGCAATCGCTCCGGCATTGACGTAGCTGGAGCAGATCGCCTCGCTATTTGGATGGGCTCTTGGTTTCGGCGTGACCTCCGAGGAGCAGAATGAGCCCGGCGGTGACGATCGCGATGCCGATCCATTCGATGGTTGTAGGAACCTCGCCAAGTATCGGTATCGCCAACAGCGTTGCACTGGCCGGTACCGCCGCAGCCAGACCGGCCGAGGGCGTAGGCCCGAGAATCCTGACGGAAATGGAGAACAGGATGACCGCCAGGAAACCTGGGCCCAAGCCCTGGAAGGCGGCCTGAAGCAGTATGGTCGACCACGGCGCATCCTGCATGGTGGAAGGAAGAAAGAAGAACCAGACCGGTACGAAAAGTAGCGCGTTCGGCACGCTGACCAGCACCAGCGCCTGGCGCGCTTCGATCTGCCAGTGCTTCACGCCCACAAAGTAGATCGAGAGCACGGCTGAGGCTGCGAGGAAGAACCCGATGGCCGATGCCACGCTGTTGCCGCCGGCGCGCATGCCTGGAAGGGCAACGAGCACTGCGCCGACAAGCAGAATGAGAACTGCAATGAGTTGCCGCCGGGACGGCACGCGCCGTGCGAAAAGCAATCCCAGCAGAATGGTGAAGATCGGCAGCGAGCCGTTGGCGAACGCTCCCCCGTATGCCGCCGACGCCCCCTTCAACCCGAAGTACATCAAAATGCTGTATAGCGCGCCGGGACCACAAATTGACATCGACAAGATTGCGTGCAGCGGCAGGTGGCGCGGCCACCAGGCCTTGGCGAACGGAAGAACCAGGGCGCCGGTGACCAGGAACCGAAGTGCGGTCAAATCGAAGGGTGTCAGGCCGGATTGCATGCCGGCTCTCGAGAAGACGAGAAAGCCGGACCAGATGCAGAACACGCCAGCTGCGCTCAGGAGTCCGAAAATTCGCTCGTTCGATTTGGCTACAGGTGTCAAGTCCGTGTCCGATTGCTTGGAGTATATCTTAGCGCACTTGAAACACCTGCGAGTATCAAGATGCTCTCCGCAACATGCTCCTCAAGGGTGACGCCATGGTGAGCGATCCTCGGGAGTTTTTCTAGCCGAGAGTTCCGCAAGCCGCTGGGGCAGCCCGGCATTCGCGAGAAACAGGAGGGTGCGTTGAACGATCACGTCGAGGGCGGCAACCGCCGGCTTGCTGCAGCCTATCCGGGCGTGCCGTTCTCGAATGAGTTCCTGTGGGCGGAGCCCGGCAAGCCAATCGCCATACCCGCTTGGAGGGTGTGCGAGAGATGACGTCGTAATCGGATCTCTGGGGGTGCGGCCACGCTGTGCGATGACGGAATCAAGGCCAGGAACACTTCCGGCGGCGCTCCGTTAGCGCAGCAAACGCCGGGAGTTGTCCATGACCAATTATCCAAAGCCGCCTTATCCTGCGCAGCAGCAGCCGATGCCGGGCTCGACGCGGGCCATGCAGCCGCGCCCGGATCATGGCGAGGAGAGTTACAAGGGCTCCGGCCGTCTTACCGGAAAGAAGGCCATCATCACGGGCGGCGACAGCGGCATCGGCCGCGCGGTGGCGATCGCCTATGCGCGTGAAGGCGCGGATATCGTCATCTCCTATTTGAACGAGGACGAGGATGCGGCCGAGGTCAAGGCGCTGGTCGAGCGGGAGAGACGCAAGGCCGTCCTGATCCCGGGCGATATCAGCAATCCCGAACATTGCCGCGCCATCGTGCGCCGCACCGTCGAGGAGCTCGGCGGCATCGACATCCTCGTCAACAACGCTGCCCATCAGGCGACGTTCAAGGACATCGCGGATATCAGCGACGACGAATGGCGGCGGACATTCGAGATCAACATCCACGCCATGTTCTATCTGGCTAAAGCCGCCGTCCCCCACATGCGACCGGGCTCCGCGATCATCAACACGGCCTCGGTGAACTCCGACATGCCGAACCCGAGCCTCCTGGCCTACGCCACGACCAAGGGCGCCATTCAGAATTTCACCGGCGGGCTTGCGCAGATGCTGGCCGAGAAGGGCATTCGGGTCAATGCGGTGGCCCCGGGTCCGATCTGGACGCCGCTGATTCCCTCGACCATGTCGGAGGAAAGGGTCAAGAACTTCGGCAAGCAGGTGCCGATGCAACGCGCCGGCCAGCCGGCCGAGCTCGCGACGGCCTATGTCATGCTGGCCGATCCGCTTTCGAGCTACACGTCCGGGGCGACGTTGCCCGTCACAGGTGGCAAGCCTTTCATCTGATCCGGGCGAGCACCGTGGCGGCACCGCACTACCGGCGCCGCCACTCTCAATCAGTAGCTTTCAATCACGCAGCGCTGGACGCCTTGGCGTTGACGCCTTTGCGCAGGGCCACCGTGTTCAGCTTGGTGTTGGCGGCCTTCTCTTCGTTCAGATTGGTGGTGAGGAAGCGCACGATGTCGTCGTGGCCGAGCTCTTCCGCCCAGGCGATCAGCGTGCCGTACCGGCACATTTCATAATGCTCCACCGCCTGTGCGTTGGCGACGATCGCGGCGTCCAGCACGGCCTTGTCCTCGATCTCGCCGGCGGTCTCGTCGGCTTCCTTGATCAGGCCGTCGATGGCCGGGCAATGCGTGCCGCTCGGCTCCTTGCCGAGCTTGGCGAAGACCTTGTCGAGGCGCTCGACCTGCTTGTTGGTCTCTTCCAGATGCGCCTTCAGCCCGGCGACGAGATCCCTGTTGGTGGCCTTGTCGATCATCTTCGGCAGCGCCTTCAGGATCTGCTGTTCCGCGTAGTGGATGTCTTGGAGCCCGTGCAGCAGCAGGTCTTCCATCGACTGGATATCCTTGGTGAAGAATCCCATAAAAGACGTCTCCTTTTCACAATGATGGCAGTGGAACGCGGAGCGGCCGCCGCTGTTCCATTCCCGTGTGCAGATCGGGAGAGCCGAATGAGCGATGGAGTGGATCATTTTGTGGGCCTGCTCGGACGTGCGGCGATGGACGTATGGGGCGACATGCCTCGCGACATCCAGGAGGCACTGTTCGAGACCGCGATGAAGGGCCGCGACACCGAGCGTGAGGAGCTGGCGCGATTGCTGCACGAGCGGCATCCGCGCACGCTGCATCCGGCCCGGCCGGGCTGACGCCGGCGCGCTGGGAACGAACATGCGATCTCCTGATTGGTGAATCGGGTGGCGCCACACGGGCTCCAACGAGGACCGCGGGGCGCATCGCCCGAGCCTGTCAACCTGTGAGTCGACCGACGTGACTGAGAATATCGGCAAATGGTACGACCCGATTTCGGAGCGGTGGATCGTGCCTCGCCAACCCCACACCATCGCCGCGTTCGATCGGTCGAGCGCGGAGAACGTGCCGGAGGCGAACAAGAGAGAAGAGACTCAGCGGATCTGGAATCTGCTGGTCGATTGCTGCGCACGCGGATGATGCAGCGTCGGCGCCAAAACGAGCTACATGACGCGCTCGATGACGCTCGGGAGTGTCAACGGCCTTGAGGCTGGCTTTGCGCGGGGCAGGTCAGCGTTCCCGTCAACCCTGATCTCGACGACGTCCGGAGCGGATCGGTATATTACCACACATGCCGACGCCGCCGGAACAAGGATCAGAGATGGACGATACGATTGGCTTCCCCGACCCCGGTCTTGACCTGTCGGACGGCTTCAAGCCGCACACCTCGCATTGGGGCGTGTTCTCCGCGCGTCGGGGCGCGGCCGGGTTGGAGGTCAGGGCCTATGCGGGCGATCCCGATCCGAACGGCATCATCGACAATTTTCCCGGCGCGCTCCGCCATCAGGCGCGCATCGCCCAGCCGGCCATCCGCCGCGGCTGGCTCGAGCGCGGGCCGGGCCCGGACGATCGCCGCGGCCGCGACGAGTTCGTCTCCGTCAGCTGGGAGAAGGCGCTGGATCTTCTCGGCGACGAGCTTGGCCGCATTCGCGACACCCGTGGACCCGCCGCCGTGTTCGGTGGCTCCTATGGCTGGTCGAGTGCCGGGCGCTTCCATCACGCCCAGAGCCAGGTGCATCGCTTCCTCAACATCGCGATGGGCGGCTATGTGCGCTCGGTCAACACCTATTCGTCCGGTGCGTCCTCGGTGCTGCTGCCGCAGATCCTGGCCGGCTACGAGGACATCACCAAGCGCAACGTCACCTGGGAGCAGATCGCGGCCGAGACCGACATCGTGCTGGCGTTCGGCGGCATGGCGCTGAAGAACTCCATGGTGGCCGGCGGCTCTATCAGCAAGCATGTCGAGCGCGGGTCCATGGCGGCGGCGCGGGCGCGCGGTTGCGAGTTCATCCTGGTCAGCCCGCTGCGCGACGATCTGCCGGTCGAGGCCGGCGCCGAATGGATGAGTTGCGTGCCCGGCACCGACACCGCCCTGATGCTCGGCATCGTCCATACGCTGGTCAGTGAGAAGCTGCACGACCAGGCCTTCCTCGACCGCTACACCGAGGGTTGGGCAATCTTCCTGCGATATCTCAACGGTGAGAGCGACGGGCAAGCCAAGCACGCCGAATGGGCCGCCGCGATCTCAGGCGTCAGTGCGGATGCGATCCGCAAGCTGGCGCGGCGTCTCGCCGGAAAGCGCGCGCTCGTCACCGTCTCCCATTCGCTGCAGCGCGCCGAGCATGGCGAGCAGCCAGTGTGGATGGGCATGGTGCTGGCGGCGGCCCTCGGCCAGATCGGCCTTCCCGGCGGCGGCTATGCCTATTCGCTGGGTGCGATCGGCTATTACGGCCGCCGCGTCAACGACGTGCCGGGACCGACGCTGGGGCAGGGCCGCAACGGCGTTGCCGATTTCATTCCGGTGGCGCGCATCGCCGACATGCTGCTCAATCCCGGCACCACGTATCGCTACAACGGCGAGACGCGCACCTATCCGGATATTCGTCTGGTCTACTGGGCGGGCGGCAATCCCTTCCATCACCATCAGGACATCAACCGCCTGCGCAAGGCCTTCGCGAAGGTGGACACGCTGGTCGTGCACGAGCTCGCCTGGACCGCCACCGCCCGCCACGCCGATATCGTGCTGCCCGCGACGATGACGCTGGAGCGCGAGGACATCGGCTATTCCACCAACGATCCCCTGATGGTCGCGATGCACCGGATCGCCGAGCCGTTTGGGCTCGCGCGTGACGATTACGACATCTTCGCCGATCTCGCCGAACGTCTCGGGGCGCGCGAGCCGTTCACCGAAGGGCGCACGTCGCGGCAATGGCTGGAGCATCTCTACGAGCCGACCCGCGCATCGCTTGCCAAGCGCGGCCTCGAAGCGCCGAGCTTCGAAGAATTCTGGGCGCGCGGCAGCCTGGTCGTGCCGCAGCAGCCCGATGACGGCGGCCGGCTACGCCGCTTTCGCGAGGATCCCGACAATCATGCCTTGCCGACGCCGAGCGGACGCATCGAGATCTACTCGGCCAAGATCGCGAGGCACGCTGATGCGGATTGTCCCGGACATCCGGTCTGGCTCGACAAGACCGATATTCCCAAGCCCGGGGCGCCCTGCTTCCTCGTCGCCAACCAGCCGGTGACGCGCCTGCACAGCCAGCTCGATTTCGGCGGACATTCGCTCGACTCGAAGCATCGCGGCCGTGAGGTCGCGCGCATGAACCCGGTCGATGCACAGGCGCGCGGCATCAAGGACGGCGACATCATCCGCCTGTTCAACGAGCGCGGTGCCTGTCTCGCCGCGGTCCGCGTCACCGACGGCATCGTATCAGGCGTGGTTCAGCTGCCGACCGGCGCGTGGTACGATCCGATGGATCCGGAAGACGAGGCGCCGCTCTGCGTTCACGGCAATCCGAACGTGCTGACCCGCGACGTCGGCACCTCGTCCCTGGCGCAGGGCTGCACCGGCCAGTTGACGACCGTCGAGGTGGAGAAGTTCACCGGCAATCTACCGCCGATCCGCGCGTTCGATCCGGTTTAGGCAAACAAGGAGACCTTTAGATGATCCGCAAGGCAACAGCAGTCTGGAAGGGCACTGGTCGCGATGGCACAGGCCATCTGTCGAGCGAATCCGGCGTGCTTGCCGGGACGCCCTATTCATTCAAGACCCGCTTCGAGAACGAGAAGGGCACCAATCCCGAAGAGTTGATCGCCGCGGCCCATGCCGGCTGCTTCACCATGGCGCTCGCCTTCGGCCTGCAGATGGCGGGTTTCACGCCGGACGAGCTCTCGACCGAAGCCGCCGTCACGCTCGAGCCCGAGGGCAAGGGCTTCAAGATCAGCAAATCCGCGCTGACTCTGCGGGCGAAAGTGCCTGGTCTCGACGATGCCGGCTTCGCCCGGCTCGCCGGCGAGGCCGAGAAGAACTGCCCGGTGTCCAAGGTGCTCAACGCCGCCATCACGCTCGACGCCAAGCTGGTCTAGGGCGATGGACTGAGGCTAGATCGCTGCAAAGGCGGAGGTGCGCTCCCTCTCCCGCTTGCGGGAGAGGGTTGGGGAGATGGTGTTTCCGCAATGGGATAGTCTCCTGGAGGAGAAAGCCCTCACCCCGCCTGCGGGCGACCTCGCCCGTAAGCGGGAGAGGCTGCACCGAGCCCTAGCGACCGGGTGGGCGTCAACGCGCGGCTTTCGGCCGGGCGGCCGAAAGCCTATATGATGGACAAGCTTTTGAGCGATCATTGGGAGCACATCACATGACGACGGAACGCGCAGTTTTGGCCGGCGGCTGCTTCTGGGGCATGCAGGATCTGATCCGCAAGCAGCCGGGCGTGATCTCCACCCGGGTCGGTTACACCGGTGGGCACGTCAAGAACGCCACCTACCGCAATCACGAAGGCCATGCCGAAGCGATCGAGATCGTGTTCGATCCGGCCAGGACCAGCTTCCGGACCATGCTGGAGTTCTTCTTCCAGATCCATGATCCGACCACGCTCAACCGTCAGGGCAACGATATCGGCACGAGCTATCGGTCGGCGATCTTCTACACCAGCGAGGAGCAGAAGCGGATTGCCGAAGACACCATCGCCGACGTCGAGGCGTCCGGCCTGTGGCCCGGCAAGGTGGTGACCGAGGTCGCGCCCGCGCGCGAGTTCTGGGAGGCCGAGCCCGAGCATCAGGATTATCTCGAACGTTATCCTGACGGCTACACCTGCCACTTCATCCGGCCGGGCTGGAAGCTACCGCGGCGCGCTGCGGCGGTCGGAGGCTAGAGCCTGAAGAAGGTGGCTCGCCGGCTGTGGCGGTCCACCTCCTCATCGGTCAAAGCCGACGCGAGTCCGGTCACGCATCGACATGCAAGGTCAGGCGCTGCTCCGCGGTGACGGTCCGGGCGGTCAACGTGACGAGACCCATCAAGGCGGCCAGCAGCCAGAATGCCAGCGGCAGTCCGCCGAGCTGTGCGACGAAGCCGACGCCGGCAGGGCCCAGCAGGACGCCTGCATAGCCGGCCGTCGTGATCGCCGCGACCGCAAGTCCCGTGGGCATCACCTTTTGTTGCGCCGCCCGGCGGAATAGCACGGGCACGAGGTTCGAGGCGCCGAGCCCGATCAGCAGGAATCCGGCGATGGCGACCGCTGCCACGGGCGCGGTGAGCAGCACCACAAAGCCGGCGATCGCGATGAGGCTGCCCCACAGCAATGTCGTGCGGTCTCCGATGCGTGCAACGACCGCGTCGCCGCCGAGCCTGCCGATCGTCATGGCGATCGAGAACACCATGTAGCCGATGCCGCCTTGCGGCTCGCTGACAAGCTCGGCGCCGATCACGAGCAGCGCGCCCCAATCGAGTATCGCGCCTTCGACCAGGAAGGTGATGGCGCCGAGCAGCGCCAGCAGCAGCACCGATCCATGCGGCAGCACGAACAATGGGCCTTCCTGCACCTGCACCGAGCGAAGCAGGCGCGGCCAGGTCACGAGCATCGCGATCAGCATCAGCACGGAGCAGATCAACGTCGAGGCGAGCGCGCCGAGCTGCACCGAGAGCAGCGCCGTCATCAGCGCGGAACCGGCGAAGCCGCCGATGCTGAACAGGGCGTGGAAGCCGGACATCAGCGGGCGTCGCGCGGCGCGCTCCACCTCCACGGCGTGGATGTTCATGGCGACGTCGATCGAGCCCAGCGCGGCGCCGAACGCAAGCAGCGCCAGCGCCAGCGCCAGCGGCGAGCTTGCGATCGCGAGCAGCGGCAGCACCAGCGTCAAACCGAGTCCGCCCGCGACGATGATCGGCCGGCTGCCATAGCGCGCGCTCAGCACGCCGGTCAGCAGCATCGCCACGACCGAGCCGATGCCGAGGCTGAGCAGGAGCAGGCCGAGCACTCCGTCGTCGACGGCGAGCCGCGCCTTCGCGAACGGCACCAGGGGTGCCCAGCACGCGATGCCGAAGCCCGCAACGAGGAAGGCAAGCCGCGTCGCAAGGCGGGTTGCCGGCCGGTCGGCAGAAGACATGGGAACTCCGGGAAAGCAGGGGAGGAGACGGTCGACAGGCCCGAGGATTGCCGCGGCTTTATGGCAGAGCCCTGCTCGAATGGTCGTGGCAGGCGCTCAACGGCTGCATGCCTCGACCTAGCCCCCGAGGATCCGCCGGCACGCCTCGACGAACACCTCTGCGCCCGTCACGATGTCGGCATCCGCCGTGTTCTCGGTCCAGTGATGGCTGATGCCGCCGATCGACGGCACGAACAGCATGCCGGCAGGCATGACGGTTGCCAGCATCTGCGCATCGTGGCCGGCGCCGCTCGGCATCCGGATGGAACGGCCACCGGCGACGGCCTTACTTGCGGCCTCGATCGCGTCCTGAAAGCCCGCGTCCATCATCGCGGGTGCGCCGGTGCGCAGCTTCGTCACGCTGACCGTGCAGGGGCCGTTGGCACTGGCCTCGTCCGCCATGGTCCGCAGCAATTGCTCCAGCCGCGCGATCACAGACGGGTCGTCGTCGCGGATCTGGAACAACATCTCCGCGCCACCGGGAATGATGCTCGGTGCGCCCGGATCGAGCGTGATGCGGCCGGTGGTCCAGACCGTGCGCGGGCCGCAGGCCGTCGGGAAGCGCTCGTCGATCGCGACGCAGAACTTGGCCAGCGCCAGGCCCGCATCCTTGCGCACCGCCATGCGCGTGGTGCCGGCATGGTTCTGCTCGCCTACGAAGTTGATCTGGTACTGCCAGATGCCGACGATGGATGTCACGACGCCGATCGCCAGGCGACCGCTTTCGAGCGTGTCGCCCTGCTCGATATGCGCCTCGAGATAACCGACGTGCCGTCCCGGCTCGGTGGTGATGCGCGGGCGCCCCGCGAGCCCCATGTCGGCAAGGGCATCGCGCATGCTGCGGCCGCTGGTGCGGTCGCGCGCGGCGTCGATGTCGGCCTCGGTCACCTGTCCGACATAGGAGCGCGAGCCGAGGAAATGACCGAAATGTCCCTCCTCGTCGCACCAGGAGGCGACCTCGACCGCGCCGTTCACGGAAGCGTCGGCATTGAGCACGCGCGCGGCCTCGAGCGCATAGACGACGCCGAGCGGGCCGTCGAGCCAGCCGGCATAGTTCTGGCTTTCCAGGTGCGAGCCCGCCAGCAGCTTCGGCCCGGGCTTCGAGCTCGTCCCGAACACATTGCCGATGCCGTCAATCGTCGCGGAGAGCTCGGCCTCGGGCAGCTTTTGGACGAGCCACTCCAGTGACAGCTTGTGCGGCTCGCAGAAGGTCGGCTTGTGCACGCCGGTCTTGTAGGCGCCAAAGGCGCGCAGTGCGTGGAGGTCGGCAAGAACGCGATGGCCGTCGGCGCGGGGCTGGGTGTCAGGCATGTTCGGCAACCTTCAGCGCCTCGGTTCGGATCTCCTCGACCAGCCGTTCCTTCAGCTGGACGAATTCAGGCGTGGTCTTGATCTTGTAGGAGCGGGGATGCGGCAGGTCTACATGAATGTCCGCCTTGATGCGGCCGGGGCGCGCGCTCATCACGATGACGCGGCTGCCGAGGAAGATCGCTTCCTCGATATCGTGGGTCACGAACAGCACCGTCTTCTGGTCGCGTTCCCAGATCCCGAGCAGCATCTCCTGCATCAAGGCGCGGGTCTGGTTGTCGAGCGCGCCGAACGGTTCGTCGAGCAGCAGGATCTTCGGATCGTTGGCGAGCGCGCGTGCGATCGCGGTGCGCTGCTGCATACCGCCGGAGAGCTGCTTGGGCCAATGGTTTTCGAAGCCGGACAGCCCGACCTGGCGGATGAAGGCATCGGCGATCTTGTGTCGCTCCGCCTCGGACACGCCGCGCTCGCGCAGGCCGAAGGCGATGTTCTCGCGCACCGTCAGCCAGGGAAACAGCGTGTAGGACTGGAACACCATGCCGCGATCGGCGCCCGGGCCGGTCACTTCGCGTCCATCGAGCGTGACGCGGCCGCCGGTCGGACGGTCGAGGCCGGCGACGATGCGCAGCAGCGTGGACTTGCCGCAGCCGGAGGGACCGAGGATGGTGACGAAGTCGTTGTTGCCGATGGTGAGATCGGTCGGCTCCAGCGCCCTGGTCGGCGCGTTCCCGTGACGCGCAGGGAAGGTGCGCGAGACCTGCTCGATCCTAAGAATGGTCATGCCAGCTTCCAGGGAAACAGCCAGGCGTTGAATGCCTTGAACAGGAAGTCCGAGATCAGGCCGATCAATCCGATCACGATGATGCCGAAGATGATCTGGCCGGTGTTGAGCAGCGCCTGGCTGTCGGTGATCATGTGACCGATGCCCGAGGACGAGCCGATCAGCTCGGCGACGATGACGTAGGTCCAGGCCCAGCCCAGCACCAGCCGCAGGATTTCTGCGATCTCCGGCGCGGAGGAAGGCAGCAGCACGCGGCGGATGATGCCGCGGTCGCTGGCGCCAAGCGTATAGGCGGCCTCGACCAGATCGCGCCGCGTGGCGCCGACCGTCACCGCGACCATCAGGATGACCTGGAACACCGAGCCGATGAAGATGACGAGCAGCTTTTGCAATTCGCCGATGCCGGCCCACAGGATCAGCAGCGGGATGAAAGCCGAGGCGGGCAAATAGCGTGCAAATGAGACGAAGGGTTCGAGGAAGGCTTCGACCGGCTTATAGGCGCCCATCAGCACGCCGAGCGGCACCGCAATGACCGCCGCGAGCGCAAAGCCGCCGACGACGCGCCAGATCGTCATGCCGATGTCGAACAGGAAGCCGTGCTTGGTGAGCAGCTCGAGGCCTTCCTGCACCATGGTGAGCGGATTGGCGAGGAAGGTCTTCGACACATGGCCGCCGAACGTCGCCCATGACCAGAGGGCGACGAACAGCACGAAGAACGCCAGGCCATATGCCGCACGTTGCTTCGATGTCACGGGATCCAGGGGACGCATCAAACTGTATCCGAATGGTGCGCCGGCTCCGCCTGAGGCGGAACCGGCAGCTTGGAGAACGTTACTTGATGAAGCTCGCGTCGTAGAGGTCCTCGACCTTCGGCACGGCCTTGATGATGCCGATCTCGAGCAGGAGCTCGGCGGCCTCCTTGTTGAAGGTCAGGAACTCGCCGGCGAAGAACTTCTGGTTCGCGGCCTTGTCCTGCCAGCGCAGATACTTCGCCGAGTTGCCGAACTGCTCGCCGGTCTGCTTCACGTCGGCGCCCATGATCTCGTAGGACTTGGCCTGGTCCTTGGCGATCATCTCGATCGCCTCGAAATAGCTGTCGGCGAGAGCCTTGGCGGCCTTGGGATTGTCGGTGAGGAACTTCGGCGTGCAGCCGAACGTGTCCATGACCATCGGATAGTCCAGCGTGGTCGCGATGATCTTGCCCTTGTCGGGCGCGGCACGCACGGTCGACAAGTATGGCTCATAAGTCATCGCCGCATCGTTCTGGCCGGAGACGAAGGCCTGCGCGGCCGCCGCCGGCTCGAGGTTCACCACCGTCACGTCCTTGGTGGTGAGGCCGTTCTTCTTCAGCATCCAGGCCAGCGCGAAATAAGGCGAGGTGCCCGGCGCGGAGGCGGCGACGGTCTTGCCCTTCAGGTCCTTGATCGCGGCGATGTCGTTGCGCACGGCCATGCCGTCGGCGCCATAGCTCTTGTCGAGCTGGAATATCTGCTTGGTCGCGACGCCGTTGGCGTTCCAGGAGATCCAGGTCTCGACCGTCGTCGCCGCGCACTGGATGTCGCCGGAGGCGATGGCGAGATGGCGGTCCTTCTGCGGGATCTTCTTGATGGTGACGTCGAGGCCGTTTTTCTTGAAGATGCCGGCCTCCTTCGCCAGCGTCAGCGGCGCGAAGCCGGTCCATCCGGAAATGCCGATGCCGACCTTGACGTCCTGGGCGAGCGCCGGAGTGGAGGCCGCGAGAGCAATGATTGTCGCAAATACTGTCGAATTACGCATGATTATCGTCCTCTTGCCGATCGATGGTTTGACGTCCTGTTGATCTCTGCCGGCCCATATGGGCGGTTCCGCGAAGCGTTGCACGATTTGTGCCGACATGTCCTCTCAGCCTCCCTTGAATCGCGCGACAAGGCGGTGAGAGTCACCGGGATAGAGCAGGCGCACGGCGGTGATCGTGCGTGCGCTGCGCCAGGTGTAGCGGTCGATCACGAGACAGGGGGCGCCGACGGCGATCGCGAGCGCTTCCGCCGCGCGGTCGTCCGCAACGATGGCGCTGATCGTGTGCTCGGCCTCGGTCCATGGGACATGGTGAAGCAGCCAGGAGCCGGGCGGCTCGCGCGAGAAATCCGCGGTCGCGGCGTCAGGAACGGACGAGAGATCGATCAGCCTGTCCTCGACCGCGAACGGGACCTTGTCGGCGCTGTGCCGGCAGGTGATCGCGACCACCTTGCCGGCCTTCTTCACGCCGAGCCGGTCGCGATCGGCGGCCGTCGCCGCGCGCAGCTTGCGGCCGATCAGCTCGTAGCCGTAACTGCGGCCAAGCGCGGTGATCTCGGCGCGGATGTCGGCGATCTTGAGCACCGCCGACTGATGCTGCGGCCGGCGCACGAACGAGCCGGCGCGCCGCCGCCGCTCGATCAGATCGGCCTGCGCCAGCTCAGACAGTGCCTTGTTCACGGTCATGCGCGAGCAGCCGTAGCGCGCGACCAGCTCGTGCTCGAAGGGAATGCGATGGCCGGGCGGCCATTCGCCGGTGAGGATGCGCTGCTCGATGTCGGCGCGGATGCGCTTGTAGAGCGTCGGCTTGTCGGCATCGGTGACGAGGCTCATGCGACGAGCCTCCACATCGATGTATTGAAGCGCTCACGCGCGGGCTGGCGCAGCTTGTGCCGCCCGCCTTCGACCACCTTGTTGCCGCCGGCCCAGACGCAATCGATGGCGGCGCCGCCGGCGGCGAAGATCCAGCCGTCGATGACGGCATCGTGCGCGCGTCCCGCCAGCGATGGATGCGCCGTGTCGAGCGTGACGATATCGGCGCGCGCGCCGGGTGTGAGGCCGACCGTCGGCTGCGCCAGCGCCCGCGCGCCGCCGGCGAGCGCCCCGTCGAACAGCGAGCGTCCCGTGGAGCGACCTGCGCCGCCGGAGAGGACGTTGCGCTGGCGGTGCTTGAGCCGCTGGCCGTATTCGAGCTGGCGCAACTCGTCTGCGGCGCCGATCAACACGTTGGAATCGGTACCGACGCCGAAAAAGCCGCCGGCGTCAACAAACTCCCGCGCCGAAAAAGTGCCGTCGCCGAGGCTCGCTTCCGTAATGGGACAGAGGCCCGCCACCGCACCCGTCTTGGCGAACGCCGTCACTTCCTCATTGGTCATGTGGGTCGCGTGAATGAGGCACCAGCGTTGATCGACGGGCGCATGCTCCAGCAGCCATTGCACCGGGCGCCGGCCCGACCAGGCGAGGCAATCATCGACCTCCTTCACCTGCTCGGCGGCATGAATGTGCACCGGCCCGCCATCGGCGAGTGGAATGATGGCGGCGAGCTCGTCCGGCGTCACCGCGCGCAAACTGTGCGGCGCGATGCCGATATTGGCGCCGGGCAACGCGCCGATTGCCTGGCGCGATGCCGCCATCAATGCGGCGAACTGATCGACCGAGCAGATGAAGCGGCGCTGCCCGGCATGCGGCGATGCGCCTCCAAACGAGCCATGCGCATAGAAAGTCGGCAACAGCGTCAGCGCAATGCCCGAGGCTTCGGCGGCCTGTGCAATCCGCGCGGCCATCTCGGCGGGGTCAGCGTAGGGCGACCCGTCGCGGTCGTGGTGCAGATAGTGGAATTCGCCGACGCGGGTAAAACCCTGCTCGAGCATCTCGACATAGAGCAGCGTCGCCACAGAAGCGACGTCGTCCGGCGTCATCGCCAGCGCAAAGCGATACATCGTCTCGCGCCAGGTCCAGAAGGTGTCGGTGCTGTCGCCGCGCATTTCGGCAAGGCCCGCCATGCCGCGCTGGAACGCGTGGCTGTGCAGGCTCGCAAGTCCCGGAAGCGCGATGGCATGGCGCTCGTCGCCGGCAGCCGGCGCCACGCCCGGTGTCACCGCCGCAATCGCGCCGGCGGCGATCACCACCTGCACGTCATTGGCCCAGCCCGAAGGCAGGAGCGCGGAAGCGAAATGCAGTCGGGTCATGATTTACACGCCGGCTGGACAGAACCGTCTTACGATTATATGTCTAGACATATAAGTCAAGCATCCCCAGGGCGAACGGATACCCGCATGGCAGAGCGCTTCGACCGGATCTGGCATAATGCCCGCCTCGCCACGATGCGGGTCGATCGTCCCGATCTTGGCGAGATCGAGCATGGTGTCATCGCCGCACGTGGCGGCCACATCGCCTATGCGGGTGCGAAAGCGGACTTTCCCGTCGATGCGGACGCGATCGAGCGGATCGATTGCGAGGGGCGCTGGATTACGCCCGGTCTCGTCGACTGCCACACCCATCTCGTCTATGGCGGCAACCGCGCGCATGAATTCGAGCTGCGCCTGAAGGGGGCGAGCTACGAGGAGATCGCGCGGGCCGGCGGCGGCATCGTCTCGACCGTGGCGGCAACGCGCAAGGCGAGCGAAGCCGAGCTCGTCGCAAGCGCGCTGCCGCGGCTGGACGCGCTGACGGCTGAGGGCGCCACCACGGTCGAGATCAAGTCCGGCTACGGCCTCGACACAGAAACCGAGATGCGACAGCTCTCCGCTGCGCGCAGGCTCGGCCGTGAGCGGCCGGTTACGATCCGCACGTCGTTCTTGGGCGCGCATGCGCTGCCGGGCGAGGCGGGTGGCGACAAGGATGGTTACATCGATCTCGTCTGCAAGGAGATGTTGCCGGCGGTCGCAAAAGCGGGCCTTGCCGACGCCGTCGATGCCTTCATGGAAGGCATCGCATTCTCCGCCGAGCAGACCGCGCTTGTGTTCGAGACGGCGAGGGGACTTGGACTGCCGGTCAAGCTCCACGCCGACCAGCTCTCGAATCTCGGCGGCGCCGCGCTTGCCGCGCGATTCTCGGCACTCTCGGCCGATCATCTCGAGCACACCAATGAGGCCGGTGCCGCCGCAATGGCGAGGGCCGGCACTGTCGCCGTGCTGCTGCCCGGCGCGTTCTATTTCATTCGCGAGACGCAGAAGCCGCCGATCGAGACGTTCCGCAAGCATAACGTTCCCATGGCGCTGGCGACCGACTGCAATCCCGGCAGCTCGCCCCTGACCTCGCTGCTGCTCGCGATGAACATGGGCGCGACATTGTTCCGGATGAATGTGGCCGAGTGCCTCGCCGGCGTTACCCGTGAAGGCGCGCGGGCGCTCGGCCTCCTGAATGAGACCGGCACACTGGATGCCGGCAAATGGTGCGACCTCGCGATCTGGGAGATCGAGCGGCCCGCCGAGCTGGTCTACCGCATCGGCTTCAATCCGCTGCACCAGCGGGTATGGAGGGGGCAATGACGGAGCAGGAGACGGCGATCGCCGTCAAGCCGGGAACAGTGAGCCTCGACGATCTCGCGCGCGTGCTCGAAGGCGCCCCTGTCGTGCTCGATCCCTCGTTCTGGCCGCGGGTCGAGGCGGCTGCGCAGATCGTTACGCGGGCCGCGCAGGCCGACGTCCCCGTCTACGGCATCAACACCGGCTTCGGGAAGCTCGCATCCAAACGCATTCCGCCGGACCAGACCGCGCTGCTCCAGCGCAACCTGATCGTCTCGCATTGCTGCGGCGTTGGCTCGGCAACGCCGCAGCCGATCGTCCGCCTGATGATGGCGCTGAAGATCGTCTCGCTTGGCCGCGGCGCCTCCGGCGTACGCCGCGCGGTGATCCAGCAGTTGCAGGACATGCTGGCCCGTGGCGTCTACCCGCTGGTGCCGCAGCAAGGTTCGGTCGGCGCCTCCGGCGATCTGGCGCCGCTCGCACATATGACGGCCGTGATGATCGGCGAGGGGCAGGCGATCGTCGGTGGCAAGACTGTATCCGGCAGCGAGGCACTCGCCGCCGCCGGCCTCACGCCGCTGACCCTCGGGCCCAAGGAGGGCCTCGCGCTGATCAACGGCACGCAATTCTCGACCGCCTATGCGCTATCAGGCGTGCTGCGTGCATTCCGCCTTGCCCGCGCCGCACTCGTGACCGGTGCGCTGTCGGTGGACGCGGCGATGGCGTCAACGGCACCGTTCCGGCCCGAAATCCAGGCGCTGCGTGGCCATGCCGGCCAGATCGCGGCGGCTGCGACGCTGAATGCGTTGCTCGACGGCAGCGACATCCGTATGTCGCATCTCGAGGGTGATGAGCGTGTGCAGGATCCCTATTGCCTGCGCTGCCAGCCACAGGTTGCCGGTGCCGCGCTCGATCTGATCACGCAGGCGGCGCGCACGCTGATCGTGGAGGCCAATGCCGTCACCGACAATCCGCTGGTGCTGGTCGAGACCGGAGAGATCGTCTCCGGCGGCAATTTCCACGCCGAGCCGGTGGCGTTTGCCGCAGATGCGCTGGCTCTGGCGCTGTCGGAGATCGGTGCAATCAGCGAGCGGCGCATCGCGACGCTGGTCGATCCCGCGCTCAATTTCGGACTGCCGCCGTTCCTCACCCCCGATCCCGGCCTCAATTCCGGCTTCATGATCGCCGAGGTGACGGCGGCCGCGCTCTATGCCGAGAACAAGCAGCGTGCGCTCGCCTGCTCGATCGATTCGACGCCGACCAGCGCCAACCAGGAAGATCACGTCTCGATGGCCGCGCACGCAGCGCGGCGTCTGTCCGACATGGCCGACAATCTCGCCGCCATTCTCGGCATCGAGCTTCTGGTCGCGGCCCAAGGCATCACGCTGCGCGCGCCGCATGCAACCAGTGCGCCGCTGGTCGCCGTCATTGCCGCGTTGCGTGAGCAGGTGCCCGCACTGGGCGCCGATCGCTACATGGCCGGCGACCTCGCCAAGGCCGCTGCATTGATCGAGGCCGATGCGCTGCCAGCTGCCGCGCTCGCCCAGCTTCCCACCGATCCGTTTCCGCGACTCGTCTGAAGAGGCCCACATGAACCGCCGACTGGACAATGACCGCACCATCCGCGCTCCCCGCGGCAGCGACATCAGCGCCAAGAGCTGGCTCACCGAAGCGCCGCTGCGCATGCTGATGAACAATCTCGATCCTGACGTCGCGGAGCGTCCCAGCGAGCTCGTCGTCTATGGCGGCATCGGCCGCGCCGCCCGCGACTGGGAGAGTTTTGACCGGATCGTTGCGGCCTTACGCAAGCTCGAAGCCGACCAGACGCTGCTGGTGCAGTCCGGCAAGCCGGTTGGCGTGTTCCGGACCCATGCCGATGCACCGCGCGTGCTGATCGCCAACTCCAACATTGTGCCGCATTGGGCGACGCTCGATCATTTCAACGAGCTCGATCGCCAAGGCCTGATGATGTACGGCCAGATGACGGCGGGCTCCTGGATCTATATCGGCAGCCAGGGCATCGTACAGGGCACCTATGAAACCTTCGTCGAGGTCGGCCGTCGCCATTACGGCGGCAGCCTTGCCGGCAAATGGATTTTGACTGCCGGCCTCGGCGGCATGGGCGGTGCACAGCCGCTGGCGGCGACCATGGCGGGCGCTTCGATGCTTGCGGTCGAATGCCAGCCGAGCCGCATCGAGATGCGCCTGCGCACCGGCTATCTCGACCGGCAAGCCGCAACGCTCGATGAAGCGCTCGCGATCATGGCGGACGCCGCGAAGACGAACAAGGCGGTCTCGGTCGGCCTGCTCGGCAACGCCGCGGAAATCTTCCCTGAGCTGGTGCGCCGCGGCGTCAAGCCCGATATCGTCACCGACCAGACCAGCGCGCACGATCCGATCAACGGCTACTTGCCGAAAGACTGGACGCTTGCCGAATGGGAAGCCAAGCGCGCGTCCGATCCGAAGGCAGTGGAGCGTGCGTCGAAGATTTCGATGGTCGAGCATGTCCAGGCGATGCTGGATTTCCATGCCCAGGGCATTCCGACGCTCGACTATGGCAACAACATTCGCCAGATGGCGCAGGATATGGGCCTGAAGAACGCGTTCGATTTTCCCGGCTTCGTGCCCGCCTATATCCGCCCGCTGTTTTGCCGCGGCGTCGGGCCATTTCGCTGGGCCGCGCTGTCGGGCGATTCCGAGGACATCTTCAAGACCGATGCCAAGGTCAAGGAGCTGATGCCTAACGACAAGCATCTGCACAATTGGCTCGACATGGCGAAGGCGCGCATCAAGTTCCAGGGCCTGCCGGCACGCATCTGCTGGGTCGGCCTCGGCGATCGCCATCGCCTTGGCCTTGCCTTCAACGAGATGGTGGCGCGCGGCGAATTGAAAGCGCCGATCGTGATCGGCCGCGATCATCTCGACAGCGGCTCGGTGGCGAGCCCCAACCGCGAGACCGAGGCGATGAAGGACGGATCGGATGCGGTGTCCGATTGGCCGCTGCTCAATGCGCTGCTCAATTGCGCCAGCGGAGCGACCTGGGTGTCGCTGCATCATGGCGGCGGCGTCGGCATCGGCTATTCGCAGCACGCGGGCATGGTGATCGTCGCCGACGGCACGCCCGAGGCTGCGAAGCGGATCGAGCGCGTGCTGTGGAACGATCCCGCCACCGGCGTCATGCGGCACGCCGATGCAGGCTACGACATCGCGATCGAGTGCGCTCGCGACAAGGGGCTCGATCTGCCGAGCCTGGCGGAGTAGGCGAGGCTCAGGCCACGACCTTGGCTCCGGCGGCGTCGAGGCGCCGGCTCTCCTTCGCCAGATGGTCGCCAATCGCATCGGCCGGCATGGGCTTGGCGAAATAGTAACCCTGGATGAAGTCGCATCCCAGGCGGCGCAAGGTGTCGAGCTGAGCACGCGTCTCGACGCCTTCGACGACGCAGGCGATCTCCATGTCGTCGCAGAGACCCGTGAGCGATTTGATGATCTTGTAGCTGACGGGATTGTGGTTGATGTCGGAAACGAAGCTGCGGTCGATCTTGATCTTGTCGAGCGGCAGCCGGTGCACGTGGCTCAGCGACGAATAGCCGGTGCCGAAATCGTCCAGCGAGATGCCGCAGCCCATTGCCTTCAGCGTTGCGATCGATTGCTGCGCGCGGACGAAGTCGAAGGTGACGGCGGTCTCGGTGATCTCGAAATCGATCCGGTGCGGCGGCAGCCCGCTCTTCTCGATGATCGAGATCAGCGGCAGGATGCCCTCCGCCGCACAGACATCGTGGGCGGAGAGGTTGAACGAGAGCCGGATGTGATCGGGCCATGTCTTGGCGATGGCGAGTGCGCGCACCAGCAGCGCTTGCGTCAGCGGCCGGATCAGCCCGATGCGCTCGGCGGCCGGAATGAAATCGGCCGGGGAGACCAGGCCGAGGCGGGCGCTGCGCCAGCGCGCCAGGACCTCGAAGCCGGCGGTGTGCTCGCTCATGGCATCGACGATCGGCTGGAACACCAGGTCCATCTCGGTGCCGAAATCGGCGGTGCGCAGCAGATTCTCGATGACTCCGCGACTGCGGATTTCGGCCTCCAGCTCGCTCGAGAAGATCACGGTGCGGCCGCGCAAATGGCGCTTGGCATGATAAAGCGAATAGTCGGCACACTCATAGAGTGCTTCCGCGGTCGTTGCCGATTGGGGAAACGACGCAAAGCCGATCGAGCAGGACAGCCCGGTATGGGCAGTGTCGAGCTGGTAGGGAAGCTTGACCTGGTCGCCGATGCGCTGGCCCAGCCGCAGCAGCTCCGCATCGTCGGGGTCGCCGCAAACGACAAGGCCGAACTCGTCGCCGCCGAGTCGGGCGAATTCGACCCGCTGCGGACCAAAGCCCTCGCAGACCTCGCGGATGCGCCGGCCGGCCTCGATCAGGACGCGGTCGCCGACCGAGTGGCCGTAATTGTCGTTGATCGGCTTGAAACCGTCGAGATCGATGATGCCGACTGCGACCCGGACGTTCCTGCGTTCGGCATCGGTGAAGGCGCTCGACAGCTCGGCGAAGAAGCGGCGGCGGTTCGGCAGCTCGGTGAGGGAATCGAGATTGGCAAGGCGGAAGTTCTCGTCAGAGAGCGCCTGCGTCGCCGCCTGTTGCGCGAGCAGCGACTTGCGGCTGGCGACGAGATCGGCGAAGTCACGGTAGTAGATGAACAGCACCGTCACCATCGCGCCCGAAACCAGGAGATTGTTGACGGCGATCGCCTTCAGCGTCGGCTCGCCCGTGGCGAAGAAGAACAGCACATAGGGCACATCGACGATCAGCGTCACGATCAGCGCCGCCGAGCGCAGATGCATCAGCGAGAAGATGCAGCCGATGACGGTGACCGCCATGTAGAACGCGACCTGGCTCTTGGCGAAGGGATCGCCGTAGGGGTAGAGCGCGAACGACCAGGCGGTGAAGCCGGCACCGATCGGCAGGGTCAGCCAGTTGGTGGCGCGCAGATTGCGCAGGATGTCGGCATCGCTGCGCACGAGCCGGCGCTGGCGTAGCCACCAGAAGGTCCGTATGCCTGCGAGCACCGTTAGCACGGCCGGCACGATCATGGTCAGCCAATCCGGCGCCACGTTCACATAGGTGTAGGCGACCGCAATCGTGTTGCTGATGAGAATGAAGTAGAGCAGCGGGATCTGCTTGGAGAAGGCGTCGAATTGCGCCCGCGTCAGGTCCGGATTGTCGGCAGGGACGCGAAACAATCGCATCGCGGCAGCAAGATGAGATTTCAAATCGGCAACAGGCATTGCAATACGAGCCCCAGATCCCTGAAAACGCGGGCAATCTTGCACAGCAGGGGTAAAGGGCCCGTTAGATCAATTCTGGCCCGGGGCAGGCCAGCACTGGTTGCGCACTGCCTCACGATTTTCCGATCGCGTGCATTGGTGAGGTCCCGTTAAGGATATCCGGCGGCAACGGGCGTGCGTCTCAGGCGCAGATCGCCCGACATCGCCGCAGAAGAAAGGATCAGGCGAGAACGGCCCGGCGCTCGCGCGCCGGTTCGCGGACGCGCTCGATGGTCCGCGGCTCGGCGAGCCGCGTGAAGCTCCGATGGCTCGCCTGAACGGGTGCCTCGACGATCACGCCCTCACAGACGATCTGTCCGCCGAGCATCCTGAATTCCAGCTTGTCGTAGCGCGGCATTGTCTCGCCGGGTGCCGGGGGCAGCAGCCCGATGCTTCCCTGGATGTTCAGCGCGGCTTCGCCGGTGCCGTGCAGCCGCGGATTCCACATCCTGATTCCACTCTCCGCCCAGCGCTGCCGGATCAGCGCGGCGCGGTCGGCGGGCTCTGCGGCTCGCGCGCGAGCCTTCGGTACGTTGCGGATCTCTGGCGAAGGAGACGCGAGAGCCGGAGCCGGCTCGATGTCGGTGACGCCGCTCAATGAGTCGTTAGTCGCCGCAGCGATCGGAACATCGTTTGTGGGGACTTGCGTGCTTTCGACAACGGGCACCGGTTCGCTGTCGGCGCTGGTTTCAGAAACATCGGTCGTGACGCTATCGGCCTCGGCGCGGAGAAGCTCGACTTCTTCGACGGCGACTGGATCGACGGCGGCGGAAACGTCGGGTGAGGAGGCTGCCTCGATGATGACATCAGGGACATCAGTCAAGGCGGTCGCGACGTCCGCTGACGAAATCACAACCTCCTCTACGACGGCGGAGTCGATCTCTGCAGGAATCTCAGCAGGCGATGCATCGTCGTCAACGATGGCGAGATCAGAGGCTGCAACTGGCTCACTCTCCGCACTGGCCGATGCAGCCAGCACCTCCTCGGAGGCTGGCGGCGTCGCGGGCGCCTCGATTTCCGGCACCGTCTCCGGAGAGGAGTCCCCGCTGATACGGATTTCGTCGGACGGATTCTCCGCGACGACAGACATAGCCGCATTGTTCTCCGCGACCAGAGCCTGGGTGGCGGGGGCAGCGTCGTCGCGCACCGGGGCGGTGCTGATCTCGGCGCTTGGAGCTTGAGCCGGGACCGCGACGTCTTCGATGATGGCGGGCGAAGCGTCCGTGACGGTCGGCGCGACCTCAATGTTGCCGCTGTGCGGCACAGGCCGGAGTCGGGAAAACGCCCAGTTCACCGCAGGGATGCGGCGCAGCAACGATATCAGTCTCGAAAGCACTGGGAGTTGTCCAAGAGGTGCTCGGCGTGAGGCAATCGCTGATTCGTCAGCAATGTGAAAACCTGCCCCGGCCGTCACATCCGTGTCAATGTAGGCAGGACCAATTGCAGAACATCCGCGCATCCAGCGCGCATATGCCAACGCAATCAGATCGAGGTTCCGCGCGCCAGCTCACCAGACGATGCGGAAGCCGCCGGTGCCTCTGTAGCCGTGATTGTCACCGGGATCATCAACGCTCGCGCGGTAGGTGATCTCGCCGAACACGGCATAGCGGCCGTTCGCCCAGTAATACGTGCCGCCGCCACCGATGCTGCCCCACAGGCGGTCATGGCCGCTCGCGAAGCCGGTGCCGGCGACATCGATCCCGGTGCCTTCAAGGAATTCGTAGTGCAGATTGCCGATGGCGTAGAGGTCGGAACGGACGATGCCGGTGCCGTCGTTCCAGGTGCGCTGATGATTGAGCGACAGTCCGAGACGGCCGAGCAGGCTGTCGGCATTGCCAAGCGAGACCAGCGCGCCGAAGCGGTCGGTGAAGGCATCGAAGCCGACCTTCGAATAGGCAAGCTGAGCCTGCGGTGTCAGCCAGAAGCCATTGCCGACCGCCATCCGCTTGCCGCCCTCGACGCTGAAGGCGTATCCGAGGCCTTCATTGCCATGCGTCATGCTGCCCACGAGCGCCGATGACAGATCACTGCGGTAGAACATGGTCTGCGCCTGGCCGTCGACGTAGAAGCCGTCATGGCCGTACCAGGTCGCGGTCGCGCCGACGCCCGTCCCTTGCGCACGGATGCGGCCGTTACCGAACGGCGAATTGACGAAGGCCGTGGTCAGGCCGTATTGCGCCGTGAGGCCGACGATCAGCCGGCCCTGCGCGTTGTCGAGCGCGGCGCCGTCGAGCCCGACCTGCGCCTTCATCTCGTCGGAATCATAGGTCGATCCCGTGGTGTTGGAAGGCCGTAACGCGCTCTGTCCGCCTTCGATCCGGCCCCAGAAGGCCGATTGCGTCCACGAGCCATCGGACGTCTGCGCAGTGTTCACGCCGGCGCGCGCCATCGCCTCGCTGCCGCCCCAATAGCGGTTGCCGACGCGCTGCTGAAGGCTCGGCGCCTGGTTCATCCCGAGCAGCACCTGTGCGTAGTTCTCGTACAGGGGAACGCCGGCCTGGTAGAGCGGCCCGGCGGGCACCGACGGCGGCGGGTTGATCAGGCTGGAGCGCAAATACCAGTCGCCGTCCGTGGGCGTGCTGATCCCGTTCTTCTGCAGCGTATAGGCGTAGGCGCCGCCGACGACGGCCTGCTGGCCGCCAATGACGTAATCGCCCTGCAGGGCGAAGGTGCCGTTCGAGGCGCCGGCGACGTCGATGACCTTGATGCCTTCGCTGGTCTGCGCACCGCCGCCGCCGATGTTGGTGATGCGCAGCGTGGATGCGCCGGAGGTGGCGCCCTGCACCACCATGCGGTCGGTGATCGAATGGTCGCCGCCGAGGGTGCTGTTGAGGAGAAGCGTGCCGCCGCTGCCGACATAATTGCCGGCCACCGTGAGCGTCGTTCCCGGCGCGCCGCCGGTTCGCACGATGCCGGCATTGCTGAGCGAGGACATCGTCTGATTGAAGCCGTTCAGGTCGAACGTTCCGCCGGCGTTGGCGACATAGGCGGAAGCGGCGCTGAACGCGCCCGCGGCGCCGGCGCGCAGCGAGCCGCCGGACACTGTGGTCGCGCCATTGTAGGTGTTGACGCCCGACAGCGTCTGCGTGCCGCCGGTGACTGTCAGTCCGCCCGTGCCGCCGAACACACCGGCGAAAGTGTCGTTCGCGTTGGTGATCGTCAGAGTCTTTGTGCCGAGGCTGACGCCGCCGTTGCCGGCGAGGCTCTGAATGCTGGTGCCACCAGCGGTGATGCCGGAAATATCAAATGTTCCGTTCGCAACGACGCGGCTCGAATTGCTGATGGCGCCCGCACCAGTCAGCGCGAGGATGCCGGCCTGGATCGCGGTCTGGCCGGTATACGCACTGCTGGCGGCCAGGTTCAGAGTGCCGGCGCCGATCTTGGTCAATCCACCGGCGCCCGTGAATGTGGACGTTGCATCGGTACCCACGGTGAACGCGCCCGTGTCGATCGTCAGCCCGCCCGCCAGGATGTTCAGGTTGGGGCCTGGAAATCCGTTGATGAAGGTCGCGTTGCTGGCAGTCGCTTTCAGGGTGCCGCTGTCGAAGTTGACTTGGCTCGCGCCGAGGCCGCCCCGCAAGAATTGGGTTACCAGCGTGCCGCCGCCGCTGATGTTGAGCGTGCCAGAGCCGTTCGTCAGTCTTCCAACACTAACTCCGTTGTTGGCGGTCACCTGTGCGCCATTCTCAATATTGAGCGTTCCTGTCCCGGAATTGCCGACACTTAATGTCGCACCCGAGAGAAGCCAATTCGACCCGGCTCCGGTAACAGTAACGGTACCGGCGCTTCCTCCAGTCGAGCCGATGACAAAAAGCGTCCCGGCGCTGGTCAGCGTACTGCCATTCCGAATGGTCAGATTGGCCGAGGTTCCATTTAAACCGACGGCTATGTTACGAGTTGCGCCGCTTGCCGGACCATTGACGCCCAGCACCGTCGGATTTGGAGATGAAGAATCGACGGTGGTAGCAGAGGCGGCGGTCGGTACCACTCCGCTGTTCCAGTTCGAGCCGACCGTCCAGTCGTTGCTGGTGGCGCCGGTCCATGTCTGGGCCGCCGCCGATCCCGTGAACAACGCCGATAGCGCTGCCACCGAGACGCCCATCAGCAGCCGGCGGCGGACCGCGACACGCTTGCCTGTGAAGGATGAAAGGTGGTGCGGATGTCTGCGCTGAGCATCGCTCGATTGTCGTGAAAACGTCATAGGCCCGATGCATTCGCGCATGGCGCACAGCCCTTGTTGTTCTTGCTGCTGTGCCCTGGAACAACATCGACAGCGGATCGTGGTTGTTACGGTATGTGGCTGCCGGTGACCGGTCAATGCAGATCATTGCTGCGTATTGGGAAAGGTGCGCAGTGTGTTTCCGCTGCAACGTCAGGTTGTCTAAGTCAATGGAGCAGTAACCAAGCCAAATCTGTTGCATGCCTGTGACGGCATGTTGCAAGATTGCGACCGCGAATTTTGCGCGCGTGCAGGAAAAGGCGAAAGAGCACTCGCATCCGCCCGAGTTACGAAACCCGCACAGCAGCCGATGATGCAATAATACCCCTGTTTTGCCCGACGCCGCAAGCGCGTCTTCGGCAAAACCGAAAATCATCAGCGATATCAACCCCATCGCTACTGTGCATGGGGTTGTTTTTTCACTTCTTGTTTTGCAGGCGTGCCTAGCCCGCGCGCACCAACTCTCGTTGCGATCCAAGCTTGTGGTTCCGGTCGTCGTCGCGAGCCGCTATTCAAGAACGTCATTGTCTGGCCGAGGACGTCGCATGAGGAAGCTTGTCATCATCGGAGCGGTCCTGCTCTACTCCTCCATCGCATCCGCACAGGACCGCACCATCACGGTTGCTTCGACCACCTCGACGGAGCAGTCGGGGCTGTTCGGCCATCTGCTGCCGCTGTTCTCGAAGGCGGAAGGCATCAGCGTGAAGGTCGTGGCCGTCGGCACCGGCCAGGCGCTGGATATCGGGCGGCGCGGCGATGCCGACGTGGTGTTCGTCCATGACAGGCCCGCCGAGGACAGGTTCATGTCCGAAGGGCAGGGCGTGAAGCGCTTCGACGTCATGTACAACGACTTCGTCATCATCGGCCCCAAGAGCGATCCGGCGCAGATCTCGGGCAGCAAGGACGCGGCCGAGGCGCTGCGCAAGATTGCGACCGCAAAGGCGCCGTTCATCTCGCGCGGCGACAAGTCCGGCACGCATGCGGCCGAGCTGAGACTATGGAAGGAGGCTGGCGTCGACCTCAGTGCCGGCAAGGACATTTGGTACCGGGAGATCGGCCAGGGCATGGGTCCGGCGCTGAACATGGCCTCGTCGTCGAACGCCTACCTCCTGTCGGACCGCGGCACCTGGCTGTCGTTCAAGAACCGTGGCGAACTCGCCATCCTGATCGAGGGTGACAAGCGGCTCTTCAATCAGTACGGAATCATGCTGGTCAATCCCGCAAAGCATCCGAACGTGAAGGCGAAGGAGGGACAGGCCTTCGTCGACTGGCTGGTCTCGCCGCAAGGGCAGCAAGCGATCGCCGGGTACAAGGTCGGCGGCGAGCAGCTATTTTTCCCCAACGCGCCCAACTAGGACGAAGGCGACGGTCGAGACCGCGACACTGAGAGCGAGCAGGATCAGCCCGAGCCCGAGCGCCAGTGGCAGCTCGCCTTTGCTGGTTTCCAGCGCGATCGCCGTCGTCATCGTGCGGGTGAAGCCGCGGATGTTGCCACCGACGATGATGATGGCACCGACTTCCGCAATGGCGCGCCCGAACGCGGCGAGAAAGGCCGTCAGCAACGAGGTCCGGCCGAGCGCGAACAGCAGGGCCATGCTGCGCAGGGCCGACAGCCCGTCGATCCGCGCCAGGTCGCCATACTCCGCCCACAACAGGCTTGCCGGCCGGTGCACCAGCGCCACCACGATCGGCGTCGCCAGCAGCGTCTGCGCGATCACCATGGCGGCCGGCGTGAACAACAAGCCCGCCGCCCCGAACGGGCCGGAGCGCGACAGCAAGAGATAGAGCGCGAGCCCGACCACGACCGGCGGAAGCCCGAGCAGGGCATTGGTCAGAATGATGATGATTTGGCGTCCCCGGAAGCGGGTGATCGCAAGCAGGGCTCCAAAGGGGGCGCCGATCAGGAGCGCCAGGATGCTGGCGGTCAGGCTGACCCGCAACGACAAGGCGACGATGCCCAATAGCTCGGTGTCGGCGTCGCCGATCAGCGCAAAGGCGGCACCGATGGATCGTGCGAAATCGTTCATCCGGTCTCGGGCAAGCCCCTGTTCCGCGGTAGCCCCGCGCCGCCCTTCTCGCTGCTGCCGCGGCCATAATCAAGGGGCGAGGGGGTGGGCAGCCTCGCCGGAGCCGTTGGAGAAGGGCTCAGGATGATCGGTAAACGCGGCCAGGGACCCACAATCGAGGCACCTGACCGGCCCGCGGGCGGCTTTCTTCCGGCCTCGGATGCGCTAAGGAACAGGATCGGGTCGCGCCGGGCCAATGGCGGTGCTAGACCCTTATGCAGGAACAATGGAGCCGGGCTGCGACTGGCGCGCCCGCAAGGATGAAGGATGTGACGCAATGATCCAGACCGTTGGCATCATCGGGGCAGGGACCATGGGGAACGGCATCGCGCAGGTCTGCGCGGCCGCCGGCCTCTCGGTCGTAATGGTCGATATTTCCGATGCGGCGGTGAACCGCGGCCTTTCGACCGTCGGCGGAAGCCTCGAGCGGCTGGTCAAGAAAGAGAAGATGTCGGCGGCCGACCGCGAGGCGACGCTCAAGCGCATCACCGGCACCACGGACCGGGCGAAGCTGTCGGATTGCGACCTCGTCATCGAGGCGGCGACCGAGAACGAGGAGCTCAAGGTCAAGATCCTGAAGGATCTCTGCGCCACCCTGTCGCCGCGCACGCTGGTCGCGACCAACACCTCCTCGATCTCGATCACCAAGCTCGCCGCCGCGACCGACCGTCCCGACCGCTTCATCGGCATGCACTTCTTCAACCCGGTGCCGGTGATGGCGCTGCTCGAGCTCATCCGCGGCCTGCAGACCTCGGACGACACCCATGCCAAGGCGCTGGATTTCGCCAAGCGCGTCGGCAAAGTGGCGATCACGGCCAAGAACAGCCCGGGCTTCGCCGTCAACCGCATCCTCTGTCCGATGATCAACGAGGCGATCTTCGCGCTCCAGGAGGGCATCGCGACGGCGGAAGAGATCGACGCGGGCATGAAGCTCGGCTGCAACCATCCGATCGGGCCGCTCGCACTTGCCGATCTCGTCGGGCTCGACACCATGCTTTCGGTGATGGAGGTCTTTTACAAGGGCTTCAACGATCCTAAATATCGGCCAGCGCCGCTGCTGAAAGAGATGGTCGATGCCGGCCATCTCGGCCGCAAGACCGGGCAGGGCTTCTACACTTATTCCGCCTGACGAAGGCATTGGCGGCGGGCGCCAGCGTCCGCCGCCAGATCCCGCAATTTGCGCTGCGACAAAGACGCCGCGTGCGATAGGCCCGACAATGTCGGGCGGCCTGCGGGGATAACGGAACGGATAGCAAAGGACATGTCGGATCGACTGAAGGCCGAGCGGGAAGCTGCGGCCGCGCGCCGCAGCCTGTTGACCCAGGATGCGATCGAGCGAACCGGGATCACCGAGGAGATGATTGGAGAACTCGTCACCCGCTTCTACGGACGCGTGCGAGAGGACGCGCTGTTGGGGCCCGTCTTCGGCGTCGTGCAGAATTGGGACGAGCATCTCGCCAAGCTCAGGGATTTCTGGTCGTCGGTCGTGCTGATGAGCGGCCGCTATCATGGCTCACCGATGCGGGCACACCTGCCGCTCAGCCTGGCCGGCGGCCATTTCGATCGCTGGCTCGACCTGTTCGAGCAGACCGCGCGCGAGGTCTGCCCGCCGGCGGCGGCTGCACTGTTCATCGACAAGGCGCGTCGTATCGCCGATAGCTTTGAAATGGCGTCGGCGACACTTGCGGGCCGCATCGCTTCGCCGCGTCACGTGCTCAGGTCGTGAAGGACAGGATGCCTGCGTGGGATTCCGCATCGCATCGTGGCGTCGCAGCAATTCCTCCATCATCGGATCTGATCTGCGAAATCATCATGCCATTCGCGCAACGCGATGTAGAATCGCGAAAACGCGCTTGAACGCATTTACTCCTACGCAATCAACGCGAGCAAAGCCATATTGATGCACTGCGGCGCCAAGTCTTCGCCTTGTTTTCGGCAGAGTTCCAGCGCCTCCTAGCGGGCATGGCTCGCGCATCGTTCGATACCCATTCATCATCTTCCGAAAATGCTACGGAACCCGACGTCGAAGCGGGCACCGAACAGACACGGCGATCCCTGCTGCTCGGTGCGATGGCGACGACGGCGTGTCTCGGCTGTTCAACCAGGGCCCGCGCAGGTGAGGATCCGCCCGGCTCGGATGAGCGGCCGCAGAAAGGTGATCTGCTCGTCTTCTCCGAAGGTGACCAGGAGGGAAAGCTCGTCACTGCGGCCGATCTCAAGGTCGGTGGACCGCCGCTCCATGCCTGGCCGAAGGACCCCACCACATCGGTGGTGCGCAGCGCCTCGCGGCTCAACGAAATCCTGATCATCAAGCTCGATCCCGCCGACCTCGACGAGAAGACCCGCGCGCGCGCCGTCGACGGCATCATCGCCTATTCGGCGATCTGCTCGCATGCCGGCTGTCCCGTCACCGCCTGGGTGAAGAGCGATGTCGGCGACAAGGAGGTGTTCAAGTGCATGTGCCACAACTCCGAATTCGATCCCCGCGCGGGCGCGCAGGTCGTGTTCGGGCCGGCGCCGCGGCGGCTTGCAGCGCTGCCGCTGGCGCTCGCTGACGGTTCGCTCAGCGTCGCCGGCAATTTCATGGGAAAGGTAGGTGGCACACAGCCAGGATGATGGACGGTTGCGGGCTGGGCCCGCCTCACGACTAGCCGCTTCCGCCGAAGGGCGGGCGACGGGACGAACGACAAGAATTCACAACAAGAATTCACAACAAGAATTCAAGCGGATGAAAAGGGGAACGTCCATGAAAACTTCCATGATCAGGAAGCAATGGTTACTGTCCGGCTTGGTCGCCTTCACGTGTCTTGCCTCAACCGCCGCCCTATCGGGTCCGATCGAGAGTTATTCTCCGGTCACCGCGCAGCGGCTGGAAAACCCCGAGCCCCACAACTGGATGCTCTACCGGCGCACCTATGACGGGCACGGCTATAGCCCGCTCGACCAGATCAACACCTCCAACGTGAAGAACCTCACACCGGTCTGGACCTTTTCCACTGGTGTGGTCGAAGGCCATCAGGCCCCGCCGATCGTCAACAATGGCGTGATGTTCGTGACGACCCCAATGGGCCAGGTGATCGCGCTGAATGCGAAGACCGGCGACGAATACTGGCGCTACAAACGGCAGCTTCCTGACGATCTGTTCCAACTGCATCCGACCAACCGCGGCGTCGGCCTGTGGGAGGACAAGCTCTACCTCGCCACCACGGACGACCACGTGGTCGCGCTCGATGCCAAGTCCGGCAAGGTGCTGTGGGACACGAAGGTGCAGGACTACAGGAAGGGGCAGTACCTCACCCTGATGCCCTTGATCGTCGACGGTAAGGTCATTGTCGGCGGCTCCGGCGGCGAGTTCGGCGTGCGTGGCTATATCGTTGCTTATGACGCCAAGGAGGGCAAAGAGTTGTGGCGGACCTACACCATCCCCGGTGAAGGCGAGCCCGGTCATGACACCTGGCAAGGCGACGACTGGAAGAACGGCGGCGGGTCGGCCTGGATGACAGGCAATTACGACAAGGAGACCAGGACGATCTATTGGGGTGTCGGCAATGCCGCGCCATGGCCCGGCGACTCGCATCCCGGCGACAATCTCTACACAGCATCGGTGCTCGCGCTCGATCCCGACACTGGCAAGATCAAGGCCTATCACCAATACCACCAGAACGATTCCTGGGATTGGGATGAGGTCGACGCGCCGATGCTGATCGATTTGCAGCGCAACGGCCGCACCATCAAGAGCCTGGTCCATCCGGGACGCGATGCGATCTTCTGGGTGCTGGAGCGGACTCCAACCAAGATCAATTACGTCGCCGGATGGCCGTTCGTCTTCACTGACGTCTGGAAGGGCATCGACGAGACCGGCAAGCCGATCGTGGATCCAGCGCACAAGCCGGTGATCGGCAAGCGCGTCGAGTTCTGTCCCTCGCTGTGGGGCGGCAAGGATTGGCCATCGGCGGCCTACAGCCAGAGGACCGGCCTCGTCTACGTGCCTGCCAACGAGAATTTCTGCGGCGGCTTCACCGGCGAGAAGGTGCCGCTCAAGCCGGGCGAGCTCTGGCTCGGCACCAAGCCGGAAGACATCGGCCTGAAGACAAAGCCGGGCGCGGATCATTTTGGCGAGCTCCAGGCCTGGGATCCCGCAACCGGAAAGAAGGTCTGGCAGCACAACTTCCCCAAGTCGCATCTGTTCGGATCGGTCACCGCGACCGCTGGCGATCTCGTCTTCGTCGGCGGGACCAACGACCGCTATTTCCGCGCCTTCCACGCCAAGACGGGCGAACTGCTGTGGGAGCAGAAGACCAACTCCGGCATCGTCGGCATGCCGGTGTCATATGAGATCGACGGCACGCAGTACATCGCGATCCAGTCGGGCTGGGGCGTCGACGCGCAGCGCATCCAGGATGCGCTCGTGACCAACAATATCGGCATCGAAGCCAACGTGCCGCAGGGCGGCGTCGTCTGGGTCTTCGCGCTGAAGAAATAGCTCCGCGGGCGGATCGAAAGAAGCGGAGCAGCGGGGGGTGGCGAATGCGGCGGATGGCAACATCCGCCGCATTTGTTTGCGATGGGCGTCGAACGCGCCTCTGGCCTCTCCCACAACAACGGGAGAGGGCACATCCATGCGCAGCCCAGATCGAGTTACTTCCCCTCGCGCTCGACCTTGTCCTTCTCCTTCTGGTTCATCTCGCGAATCTTGGGATCCGGATTGTGCTGCCCGGTGGTCTGGGTGGCGGAGGCGGGTGGGGCGTTGGCGTTCGGCAGCGAAGTCTGGTCGGGGCCGGTGGGGCGCGTCGCGGTGGTCGGCGGCGTCGTGTTGCTCTGGGCGAATGCGCCCGCGGCGGTCAAAAGAAAGGCGCCCGACAGCGAGACTGCGAGCGCCCTTGAGATGTTGGTCATCGATCTGCTCCTGTCAGATCGATGGAAACGGCGCCAGGCGGCTTGTGTTCCGCCTCGCACTTCGGTTCCGTCTCACGCCTCCAATTGCTTGCCGATCGGAAGCGCGCGGATGCGTTTTCCCGTCGCTGCGAAGATCGCGTTGATCAGGGCCGGTGCGAACGGAGGAACGCCGGGCTCGCCGACGCCGCTCGGCGGCGTGTCGGGTCCGGGCGGCACGATGTAGACGTTGGTCACTACAGGCGAGTCGTCCATCCTGACGACCTGGAAGTCGTCGAAATTCTTCTGCTGGACCTTGCCGTCTTTGAAGGTGATCTCGCCGTATTTGGCGAGACTGAGCCCCATGATTGCTGCGCCCTCGATCTGCGAAGCGATGCGCTCGGGGTTGACATAGGTGCCGCAATCGATCGCCGTGTCGACCCGCGGCACCGTCAGCTTGCCCTTGTCGTCGACGGCGACCTCGACGATGGTCGCGATGTAGCTGACGAAGCTGCGGTGCACGGCGATGCCGAGACCGTGGCCCTTCGGCACCTTTCGTCCCCATTCGCCCTTCTCGGCGACCAGCTCGACCACCTTGCGCAGGCGCGCGGTGTCGATCGGGTAGCTGTCCTGGGGCTCGCCGTAATTCCAGAGGTCCTTCACGTTGGGCTTGACGATGCGAGGCGAGCCGATCAGCTCGAGCAGCATGTCTTTCTGGTCGCGGCCCGTTGCCTGCGCGATCTCGCCGACCATCGACTGGACGGCGAAGGCGCGCGGGATGTTCGAGACCGCGCGGAACCAGCCGATGCGGGTGAACGCCGCGGCTTCCGGGTTCTCACACGAGATGTTCGCGATCTCGAACGGCATATCGACCAGGCCCATGCCGATCTCGAACGGCGCCTGATGCACCGTGCCGGCGGCAAAGGTCGAGGCGATGCTGGGAGCCACGCTGCGGTGGCGCCAGGCGATCACCTTGCCGCTCTTGTCGAGGCCGGCCTCGATCCGCTCGACCGAGACGGTGTGCAGGAAGCCGTTGTGGATGTCGTCCTCCCGCGTCCACTGCACCTTCACCGGAGCACCGAGCTCCTTCGAGAGCAGCGCGGCTTCGAGCGCAAAGTCGCATTTCGACTTGCGTCCGAATCCGCCGCCGAGCAGCGTCACGTTGACCGTGACGTTGGCCTCGGGAATGCCGAGCGTTTTGGCGACGTCCTCGCGGGTGCCGCCGGGGCTCTGAACCGGCGCCCAGATCTCGGCCTTGTCGCCCTTGACGTCCGCGACCGCCACCGGCGGCTCCATGGCGACATGAGCAAGATGCGGAAGGTAGTATTCGCCGACGATCACCTTGTCGGCGCTCTTCAGGGCAGCGTCCGCGTCGCCCTCCTTGCGCAGCACGAGGCCGGGCTTGCGCGAGGCCTCCTCGAGCTCCTTGCGGTAGGCGACGGAGTCGTATTTGCCGTTGGGACCGTCGTCCCAGGTCAGCTTCAGCGCGTCGCGGCCCTTGATCGCCGCGCCTGTGTTGCGCGCGATCACCGCGACGCCGCCGAGCGGCTGGAATTTCGAGGGCCACGGCCAGCCGCGCACCTGCATCACCTTCTCGACACCGGGGACCTTCAGCGCCTCCTCCGGTTCGAACTTGACCAGCTTGCCGCCGGTCACCGGCGGGCGGGCGATCACGGCATATTTCATGCCGGGCAGCCGCACGTCGGCGCCGTAGTTCGCCTTGCCGGTGGTGATGTCGTGGAGATCGACGATGCCGATCTGGCCCTTGCCGAGATAGCGGAAGTTCTTGGGGTCCTTCAGCTTGAGGCCCTCGATGCTGGGCACCGATTCCTTGGCGGCGTCGGCAGCGAGCTCGCCGAAGCCGAGCTTGCGCCCGCTGGCGCTGTGCACGACCTCGTGGTTCACCGCCTTGACCTCGGTTGCCGGCACGCCCCAGCGCTTGGCCGCGGCCTGCTCCAGCATGGTGCGGGCGGAAGCGCCGATCTGGCGCATCGGGATCAGATAATGCCGCGTGCTGCGCGAGCCGTCGGTGTCCTGGTTGCCGAACTTGACCTCGTCGCCATGGGCTTGCTGCACCTTGACCCTGGACCAGTCGGCCTCCATCTCCTCGGCCACGATCAGCGGCAGGCTGGTGCGCACGCCGGTGCCCATTTCCGAACGATGCCCGACGATGGTGACGATGCCATCCGCGCCCACCGAAACGAACACGCGCGGATCGACCACGACGCCATGCGGCATCTTGCCGGCGCCGGTCTCATAGGCGAGCGCCTGGCGCGACATCACGGGAGCGGCGAGCACGAAGCCGCCGGTGACGCCGAGCCCCTTCAGGATGCTGCGGCGCGACACCTTCTCGACCTTGATGTGCTTTTCGAAGCCGCGAAGCTTGCGGGGATTGTCGATGAAGTTCATGTCACACTCCCGTCGATGCGAGATGGACGGCGTTCTCGATGCGCTGATAGCAGCCGCAACGGCAGATGTTGCCGGACATCGCCTCGCGGATCTGGTCATGCGAGGGTTTGGGATTCTCCATCAGAAGCGCCGCGGCCTGCATGATCTGGCCGGCCTGGCAGAAGCCGCATTGGGGCACGTTGACCTGGCGCCACGCCTTCTGCACCGGGTGATCGCCGTTCGGATGCAGCCCTTCGATCGTGGTGACCTCGCGTCCGGCGACGTCGTTGACGGACGTGATGCAGGCGCGCACCGCTTGCTTGTCGACGATGACCGTGCAGGAGCCGCACAGCGCCTGGCCGCAGCCGTATTTAGTGCCGGTGAGCCCGGCCTCGTCACGCAGGAACCAGAGTAGCGGGAGATCCGGGTCACCGTCCCAGCTCTGTTCCTGGCCGTTGATCTTCACCTTGATCATGATCGTGCCTCGCTCTTAATAAGCATGCCAAATTCAAAGTCCGCCGACGCCGGCCGGCGACGGTTCGTGCGTCGTCTCGCCACATCCCGCCGTGGTCCCGCGCGGGCAAATCCCGGAAGGAGGCAGGAACGCAGCTAGCGATGTCTGGATGTGCTCGATACCTCCCGTTTTCTTCTTAATTGATTGTACGTCGTGCGGCATCGTGACGGCGCGACCTTAGCAGAGATCGCGCCCACCCGGCGTTCACAGCCGAGTGTTCTCACCGGGAAAAGATTGCATCGACGGTTTGTCAAAAGCAGGGCGCGTCATCCGCCACGTTGCGTATCAAATGGACGCAACGAAAAAAGCTTCGTCCGCCGGCTGCACCGAACGGACGAAGCAGTAGGCCTCAGTCGAGGGAGGGAGAACGCAGAGCACCGCGAACTTCAAGCAGGAAGCGGACGGTCCTGCGCAGTCATTCAGAGACCAGGACTGAGGAGCCGATGGTCCTCACCCACGCGTGGTGCAGAAGCGGCGGCATCGCGCCGCGGTGGTCCCGGCAGCCGGGACCCGTGAGGCTCGCTGGCGGCAACGAACGCCAGCGAGCTGCGGATGGTGTAGCCAAGATCCGGCGGCCGGCCAGTTCAGGCGGACGTCCCAGGCAGTCTTCCTAAGCGGCTTTGGCCTTCGCGACATGGGTCGCGATCGCGTCCATCAGGGCCGGGGACAGGCAGTCATAGGGCTCGAGGCCGATCTCCTTCAGCCGCGAACGGATGCCGGCCATCTGCTCGGGCTTCACACCCGATTCGATCACGGAGGAAACGAAGGCGGCGAATTGCGGCGCCTGCGAGCCCTGCTCCTGGAACAGTTCGGGATGGATGAAATCGAGGCCGTAGAACGGATGGTTCTTGTTCTCGATGCGGCCGTACATGTGCGTGCCGCAGGCCTTGCAAGCGTAACGCTGGATCACCGCGGAGGGGTCGACGATCTGGAGCTTGTCGCCGTTCTCGAGCACGGTGACGTTCTGGCGCGGCACGACGGCGACGACGGAGAAAGTCGCGCCCTGCGGCTTCCAGCACTTGGTGCAACCGCAGGCGTGGTTGTGGGCGACGTCGCCCTTGATGCCGACCTTCACCGGGTGATCGCTGCATTTGCAGACCAGCGTGCCGCCGGCGAAGCTGCCGCTGCCTTGCTTGATGCCGTTGTCGATCGAGGGATGGAGTGCAACAGTCATGGTCGATCCTCCTTGGTGTGACGTTTTCGAGCTAGAACACGACGACTGAACGGATGGATTTGCCCTCGTGCATGAGGTCAAAGCCCTTGTTGATCTCCTCGAGCTTGAGCACGTGGGTGATCATCGGATCAATCTGGATCTTTCCGTTCATGTACCAGTCGACGATCTTCGGCACGTCGGTGCGCCCGCGCGCGCCGCCGAAGGCCGTGCCGCGCCAGTTGCGGCCGGTGACGAGCTGGAACGGGCGGGTGGCGATCTCCTTGCCGGCCTCGGCGACGCCGATGATGATCGAGGTGCCCCAGCCGCGATGGCAGGCCTCCAGTGCCTGGCGCATCACGGTGGTGTTGCCGGTGCAGTCGAACGTGTAGTCGGCGCCGCCGTCGGTGAGGCTGACGAGGTGCTGAACGATGTCGCCGGTGATCTTCTTCGGGTTGACGAAGTCGGTCATGCCGAACCTGCGACCCCATTCCTCTTTGGAATCGTTGATGTCGACGCCGATGATCTTGTCGGCGCCGGCCATCTTGGCACCCTGGATGACGTTGAGGCCGATGCCGCCGAGGCCGAACACGACCACGTTGGAGCCCGGCGTCACCTTGGCGGTGTTGACGACGGCGCCGACGCCGGTGGTGACGCCGCAGCCGATGTAGCAGCTCTTGTCGAACGGCGCGTCCTCGCGGATCTTGGCGACCGCGATCTCGGGCAGCACGGTGAAGTTCGAGAAGGTCGAGCAGCCCATGTAGTGGTAGATCGGCTTGCCCTTGTAGGAGAAGCGGCTGGTCCCGTCGGGCATTACGCCCTTGCCCTGCGTCGCGCGGATCGCGGTGCAGAGATTGGTCTTCTGGCTGAGGCAGCTCTTGCACTGCCGGCATTCCGGCGTGTAGAGCGGGATGACGTGATCGCCCGGCTTGACCGAGGTCACGCCCGGGCCGATCTCGCGGATGATGCCGGCCCCCTCATGTCCCAGGATCGAAGGGAAGATTCCCTCGCTGTCGAAGCCGTCGAGCGTGTAGGCGTCGGTATGGCAGATGCCCGTCGCCTTGATCTCGACCAGGACTTCGCCGGCCTTCGGGCCTTCCAGATCGACCTCGACGATCTCGAGCGGCTTCTTGGCTTCGAAAGCAACGGCGGCACGTGTCTTCATCGGTAGCTCCTCAAATTCTCATCAGGCGCCAAGAAGTAGTCCTGGCAGCCTTCGTAACGTTCATTTCTTGCCCATGCAGGCGTCCTCGGCCTGGGTATAGGCCTCCGTCTTCTCCTCCTTTTTCGAAGGACGCTGCCGGCCCACGGCGTCGGTGGAGCGCGCGCGGAGATAGACGTAGAGATCGTCCATGTAGCAGGCGACGTTCGGGTTGTCGCCGAAGGCTGGCATGACGTTCTCCTGCGCGGCCGAGATGTTCTTGCGGCCGGAGGCGACCACGCCGAGGAAGTCGCCGTAGCTCATCGACTTCACGGAATCCCTCAGCGCCGGCGCGTATGTGGATCCCATGCCGTCGGGGCCGTGACACACGTGACAGTCCGAATGATAGCGGCGGTATCCGGAATAGGTGAACCAGTCCACGGTGCCGTCGGCCGAAATCTTGTAGGTCGGGTTTCCGTCCTTATCGAGCCACTTTCCGTCGTCTTCCTTCTTCACGGCGGTCGGGTCGCCCGGACCCTCTGCGACCGCGCTTCCTCCGGACACAACGAAGATCATCATCACAGCAATGACAGAGCAGATTTGACGCAAGAGATTGTTCCTCGGCCGGCATTCGGTGGAGACGAGCCGGCGCGTGGAGCGATCCACGCGCCGGAGCGATGCTGACGGGTTTAGTTCGGCAGCGAGAACACGGTCAGGGTACCGCCGAGCGCCGTGTAGTTGCTGAGGGCAGCGTAGCCGCCGACCGCACCGAGGCCTGCGGTCGGGTCGGTCAGGCCTGCCGCCAGACCGATGCCGGCCCAGCCACCCACGCCGGAGAGAATGGCAATGTATTGCTTGCCATTGTTCTCATAGGTGGTGACGTTTCCGATGATGCCCGAGGGAGTCTTGAACTTGTAGAGCTCCTTACCGGTCTTGGCGTCGACCGCCTTCAGATAGCCTTCGAGCGTGCCGTAGAACACCACGCCCCCGGCGGTTGCGAGCGCACCCGACCAGACCGAGAACTGCTCCTTGTTCGACCAGACGATCTTGCCGGTCTTGTTGTCCCAGGCGATGAAGTTGCCCATGTGGCTTTCGCCCTGCGGCGGATACATCGAGAGCGTCGCACCCACATAGGGCTGACCCGCGGTGTAGCTCACCTTGAACGGCTCGTAGTCCATGCAGACGTGGTTGGTCGGAACGTAGAACAGCTGCGTGTCCGGCGAGTAGGCTGCCGGCTGCTGGTCCTTGGTGCCAAGCGCGGCCGGGCAGATGCCCTTTGTGTTCTTGTCCTCTCCGCCGTGCTCGGTCGAGTATTGTGCGACGACCTTGGGACGGCCGTAGGTCGGCGAGTTCTTGTCCATGTCGACGCCGCTGGTCCAGTTCACCTTCGGGTCGTACTTCTCCGCGACCAGCAGTTCGCCGCTCTCGCGGTCCATCGTGTAGGCGAGGCCGTTGCGGTCGAAGTGCGTCAGCAGCTTGCGGTTCTGACCGTTGATCTGCTGATCGCTGAGGATCATTTCGTTGACGCCGTCATAGTCCCATTCGTCGTGGGGCGTCATCTGGTAGACCCACTTCGCCATGCCGGTGTCGGCATCGCGGGCGAAGATCGCCATCGACCACTTGTTGTCGCCGGGACGCTGCTTCGGGTTCCAGGTCGAGGGATTGCCCGACCCGTAATAGACGAGGTTCAGAGCGGGATCGTAGGAGATCCAGCCCCAGGTGCAGCCGCCGCCGATCTTCCACTGATCGCCCTGCCAGCTCTTCAGCGAAGAGTCCGGGCCGACCGGCTTGCCGAGCGACATCGTCTTCGCCGGATCGACCTTGATCTGATCATCCGGGCCCGTGGAATAGGCGCGCCAGACCTGCTTGCCGGATTTGAGGTCGTATGCGGTGACATGGCACTGCACGCCGAACTCGCCGCCGGAGATGCCGACCAGGACCTTGTCCTTGACGACCAGCGCAGACGACGTGCCGGTCTCACCCTTCGCGGGGTTGCCGTTGGTCGCGGACCAGGCCACCTGGCCGGTCTTGGCGTCGAGCGCGACGAGGTTGGTGTCGGCCTGATGCAGGATGATCTTGCCGTCGCCGTAGGACAGGCCGCGGTTGACGGTGTCGCAGCACATCACGGGTATGACGTTCGGATCTTGCTTCGGCTCGTACTTCCAAACGATCTTGTTCTCTTGCGAAAGGTCAATAGCGTAGACCTTATTCGGGAACGGCGTGTGGACGTACATCATGTTGCCGATGATCAGCGGGCCACCTTCGTGACCACGTAGCACGCCGGTCGAGAAGGTCCAGGCAACTTGGAGTTTCCCGACATTCTGTGCGTTGATCTGGTTCAGCTTCGAATAGCGGGTATTGGCGTAGTCGCCCGCCGGCATCACCCAGTCTTTCGGGTTCTGCGACATCTTGATCAGCTCGTCATTTGCTGAAGCGCTGCCGACGGCGAGAGCCGCCGCCGAACCAAGACAGGTCGCCAGTAGCACCTTGCGCATAGTCATTCCTCCGTTGGTCTCGTTTATTGTTTCCGAAGCATTGCTCAATCACCGGGCTTCTCGTCCGGCGTCTGCTCGTGCAGGGCGGTCGCGTGGGGACCAGAAACGATGCTGTGCTGTTTCCTCCTCCTGATGAGAGCTACGGGTCCACGTGCAGGAGCGGCCCGTTCTTGTTGTTCCTGCCGCAATCCCTAACGGCTTCGCCATCGGGAAACTTGCCCAAGAGCGAAGGCGGTTTGCTCGACAGCGCACGGAGGTGAAGATTTTGATTTTGCAGTAGCGAATTCAGCGGCTTCGGTGCGCCCTCGAGGCCGCCTCGGCGCTCAGGTTCCCCTTGACGGCGCTGCAACTAAGGCGGAGGATTAAGTTTCAAGAGTGGCAATGGAACGATGGCGCTCGTTGCAAGAGACCGCTCAAATGCGAGGTAAACGTCACGCAATCACGGCTGAGGGCTCCGGCAGCGCTGGTTGCGATTCGCGCCGAACCTCCGGATCAAATCAGTGGCTGGATTAATGTCCGACACCATTCACACGCTCTCGACGACCGGAATGACGCCGAAGCGGCAGATCCAGAGCTGGATCGACGGGCTCACGAGCCTGTGCGGGCATTTCGACGTCGATCCGCTGGAAGCGTCCTCGCTCGAAGGTCGCATCGATTACACCACGGTCTCGCGCCTGAAGCTCTGCCAGATCGAGGTCAGCCAGCATCGCATCGCGCACACGCTGGCGCGCGCCAAGGCCAATGAACACCCGTACATAAAAATTCACTTCCAGACCTACGGCGTGTCTTATTTCGAACAAGAAGGCCGTCACATCGAGATCAATCCGGGCGACATCATCGCCTATGACGTCTCCTGTCCGCATTCGATCATCAGTCCCGCCTTTACCCGTCACGACGTGGTGATCGTGCCGAAGGCGCTGCTGCGCGACCGCGGATTCCCGTCGCAGCGGATGCCGGCGTGCAAATTGACGGCGAAGACGGGGACCGGGCGGATCGCCCACGATTTCGTCCATGCCACCTTCGACGAGGCGGCAAAGCTGTCGGCCAACAGCGCGGTCGGCGTCGCCGATTCGCTGATCGACCTGTTGCTGCTGCCGCTGCGCGAAGCCGACACGATGTTCGATCGTGTCGGGCCCGAAGCGATGTATGTGCGCGCGCAGTTCTTCATCCGGGAGCACTTGCGCGACCCGGATCTGTGCATCGACCAGATCTCGGCCGAGCTCGGTTGCTCCAAGCGCTATCTGCACATGCTGTTCTCGGAGCGCGGCACCACAGTGAGCGACTACATCTGGCAGGCGCGGTTGCAGAACTGCCGCCAGGAGCTCGAGGCCCATGCCGGCAAGACCATCACCGACGTCGCCTTCTCCTGGGGGTTCTCCAGCTCATCGCATTTCAGCCGGGTGTTCCGGAAATACTTCGGCGTGGTGCCGTCCTCGATCCACAAGGCACAGCAGGGCGCTGCGAGCTCGGGCGAGCATTAGACGCGGTTTTTCTAGAAGCGGCCGGCGAGGCCGTCCTCCCGATGCGCCCAACTTTCTGATCAGGCCGGCTCGAGGCCCAACGACTTCGCGCTCTCGATCCAGATCGGCAGCTCGCGCTGGTACAGCGCATTGGTTTCCTTGAAGCCGATCGCGGGCTCGAGCACGAAAGTCGAGAGAACCTCCTTCACTTTCGGATCGGTGTTGGCGGCGACGCAGAGCTCGGCCAGGCGGTCGACCACGGCTTGCGGCGTCGCCTTGGGCACGGCCCAGCCGGTGAATCCGCTCACGGTGAAGAATTTCGACGTGGCGCCCTGCTCGGGAAGGGTCTTGATCGCGGGGATCGCATCGACCTTCTTCGAATGCACGGCGAACACCGTGCCGCGGTCGCTTTGCAGGACCGACTGCGCGGCCGTGTAGCTGCCCATCGCGGCATCGAGGGTGCCTTCCAGCATTCCCGTCCACATCGGCGCCTCGCCGCGATAATGCACCGGCTCGATGTTGAGGCCATACTGCTTGTTGAGCTCGTTGACGGTCATGTGCGGGGCCGAGCCCGCGCTGTAGGTGCCGAAGTTCACCTTGCCGCTCTTGCGCGCGAAGGCGACGAAATCCTCCAGCGTCTTGACCCCGGTCTTGGGGTTCGCGACCAGCAACAGACCCGCGCCGGGAATGACGCTGACGAGCGTCAGATCCTTGTCCATGTCGTAGCCGGGATTTTTCATCACCACACGGTTCATGATGTAGGTGGTCGAGATCGAGCACAGGATGGTGTGGCCGTCGGGCTCGGCGCGGGCGACTTCCGCCGTCCCGATCGCGCCGGAGGCGCCGGGTTTGTTCTCGATGACGACGGTCTTGCCGACCTGCTTGGAGATGAACTCGCCATAGGCGCGCGCGAGCAGGTCGGTCTGGCCGCCGGCGGGATAGCTGCAGATCATGCGAATTTGCCGCGCCGGCCAGCCGCCCTGCGCCGATGCGCCGCGCGCGACGAACGGCATCGCCAGTGCACTGGTACCGGCGGCGATGAAGTGGCGGCGATCGAGCTTGGCGGACATGATTCTCTCCCTGATTTTTGCCGAACCTACTGCATCAGGCCGTCGCTGCCATGGGCCGCAGGCGAGACAGATTGGCGCATTCAATTCGTCTGTGCGGTGCCTATTCGATGGCCGTGCCATCCACTCGGTGTCATCGCCCGGCTTTGACCGGGCGATCCAGTACTCCGAGACCGTTGTGGTTGATTCGATGGGCCGCGGCGTACTGGATGCCCCGGTCAAGCCGGGGCATGACAGCGGTGATGTCTGCCACGTGAGTCCGTATCACCGCTGGATGATCTTCGTCCAGACATCGCCGAGGATCGCGGGCTCGCGCGGCGGCAGATAGGTGAGGCCGGCCTGCTTGCCGAACTCGGCGATCTTGCCCGAAGCCGTGAGCTCAGTCAGCGCCTTGTTGACGGCCGCGATCAGCGCGCCATCGCTGGCGAGCCCGACATAGCCGCGATTGGCTCCGATCGGATAATAGTAGCCGGACGCCGTGATCGCCGTGTCCGGGTGCGCGGCGCGATGGGCGTCGAAGCGGGCAAGATCGATCAGCGTCGCGTCATGGTCGCCGCGCTCGAGTCCGCCGAGGAGATCGTCGCGGCCGGGGACGAGATGGGTGATGTTGTCGATCAGGCGCCCCTTGTCGAAGGTCATCAGGATGGCGTCGCCGAGCGATCCGCTTTCGATGGCGAGACGAAGGCCGGCGAGATCGCCGATGTCGCCGACCTTGCGCCCGCGCGCCTTTGGCCCCAGCACCACCGTCATCGGCGAATAGATGTAGGGTTGGCTCGGCGCGAGCACGCCGAGCGGGACGCGGCGCCGCCGATCGTCGCGCGTGGCGCCGGCGAAACCCGGCAAGCGCGCTGTCTTCATCCCGGGTGCGACAAGCGAATCCTGCGTCAGCGCGTAGCCGCCGACCAGCGAGCAGCGCCCGTCCGAGAGCAACGCATTGGCCTCGAGCTGCGGGCTCGAATCCTCATCCAGCCTGCTCTCGAACCACTGGATCTTCAGCGGGCGTCCCATCCGCTCGGCGATCGCCTGCGCCAGCAGCACGTCGAAGCCAGCATCCGGCTTGTCGCGGCGATGCACCGAGAGCGGCGGCCGGTCCTCGTCGAGACAGACCTTCAGAGGATCGTCGGCTGCGAGAGCGACCGACGCCATCGCGGACAGAACGGCCGCAACGCTCCAGGCAACGCGCCGGCCCGTCATGGCTTCCTCCGGCTGGAGACGAACGCCCAGAGGTTTCCGATCTCGTCGTCGCTGAGAATGTCGGCCCAGGGTGGCATCTTGTTGTTCTTGCCGTTCTTCACCGTGGTGACGAAGCGCGTCTTGTCGTCGGGAATGGCACGCAGATCCGGCGTGACGGTGCCGGAATTCATCAGATTGGGGCCGTGGCAGTGGGAGCATTTCGAGGCGTAGGTCGACCTACCATGGTCGATCTGCGCCTGCATGGAATTGCCGGTGGTGTCATCGGCGCGGACGGTCGCCGCATGCGCGACCGAGAGCACCGCGACGGCGGCGATCATCGCCGCCGTCTTGTGAGAGATCACTTTCAGCATCGTACCCGTGTTTACTGCTTGACCGCAAAGACCCACAGCGAGCCGCCGGGCGGCACGTTGGCAAGCCGCTCGTCGCCGGAGAACAGCGAGTAGACGCCGCCATAGCCGCTCGTCACGGCGACATACTGCACGCCGTCCTGCTGCCAGGTCACCGGCTGTCCCTCGATGCCGGAGCCGGTCTGGAACTGCCAGAGCTTCTTGCCGGTGTCGGCGTCGAAGGCCTCGAACTCGCCGGTCAGCGCGCCAGAGAATACGACGCCTCCGGCCGTCGAGAGCACGCCGGAGAAGCGCGGAATGTCGCTCGGCGCTTCCCATTTCGATTTGCCGGTCATGGGATCGATGGCCTTGAGATGGCCGCGCGGCCCGTCGCCGTATTCCCAGAGGTCGGTCAGGTCCATGCCGAGGTACCATTCGCCCTGCTTGTAGGTCACGGGCTCGGTCTTGTACCTGCCGCCGAACGCGAGCGTGTTGGCATAGGCAAGGCCGGTCTGCGGATTGAACGACATCGGCTCCCAGTTCTTGCCGCCGAGGATCGAGGGATAGACCGTCACTTTCTTGCCCTCGCGTGCGTCCTTCGACACGTCGGTCTCGATCGGACGTCCGGTCTTCATGTCGATGCCGGTCGCCCAATTCACCTTCACGTAAGGATTAGCCGCGAGCAGCTTCCCGTTGGTGCGGTCGAGCACGTAGAAGAAGCCGTTGCGGTTGGCATTCATCAGCGTCTTGGTCGGCTTGCCCTCGATGTTCACGTCGGCGAGCACCATCTCGGCCACGGCGTCGTAGTCGAACGGATTGTTCGGCGAGAACTGGTAGTGCCACTTGATCTTGCCGGTCTTGGGATCTAGCGCCAGGACGGAGCAGGTGTAGAGATTGTCGCCGGGGCGCACCGCCGAGTTGAACGGGCCGGGATTGCCGGTGCCCCAATAGATCGTGTTCAGCTCGGGGTCATAAGAGCCGGTGATCCAGGTCGAGCCGCCGCCGAGCTTCCAGGTGTCGCCCTTCCAGGTGTCGCCGCCGGGCTCGTCCGGCGAGGGGATCGAATGGGTCCGCCAGAGATGCTTGCCCGTTGCCGGATCCCAGCCGTCGATGAAGCCCCTTGTGCCGAACTCGGCGCCGGAAATGCCGGTGATGACGACGCCGTCGGCAACGAGCGGCGCCACCGTCATCGAATAGCCTTCCTTGATGTCGGCTGCCTTCTGCCGCCACAGCTCCTTGCCGTTCTTGGCGTCGATGGCAATCACGTGGGCATCGAGCGCCGTACGGAACAGTTTGCCCTCGTGAATCGCGACGCCGCGGTTAATGATGCCGCAGCAGACAATTCGCGGCGTCTCGGCCGGATATTCGATCTTGCTCTTCCAGATCTGCTTGCCGGTCTTAGCATCGACCGCCATCGTGGCATTGTGCGAGGTGACGTAGATGACGCCCTGATAGACGATGGGCTGCGATTCCTCGCTCCGATCGTCATTGAAGCTGTAATTCCAGATCGGGACGAGATTCTTGACCGTATCCTTGTTGATCTGCTTCAGCGTCGAGAAGCGCTGGAGATTGTAGCCCATTCCGTAATTGAGAACGTTCGACGTGTCGGTCGCACCCTTGACCAGCTGCTCGGTGGTTTGTGCATTTGCACAGGTTGACGCAAGCATGACGAGGCTCGCGGCCATCGCAAAGCGTTTCATCCGTTCCTCCCAAAATGCGCGCCTTTTGACGCTGCGGCTGCAACACTCCGTCGGAAACCAAAACGCGTCAATACGAAAGTCGTAACTGCCGTGCCGATATCGTCGGCGGTCACCTGACGGAAACCTGACAAAGGCAACTCCAACTTGTGCGCAGACGCTGAGAAATTCCGCGACGCGAAGCACTATTGGGAGCAGGGCAATGCATCTCTACCGGTTGTGGCGCGCGCAAGTTGCAGGTCCGGACTTGAACCGAGGGCCGCTTGCGGGTTTATCTCGGCTCTGCCCCAATTGATCCGGGGCTATGTCAGGGAGGTCTCGATGATTTCGGCTCGCTCGATTGTCCTTGCACTTGTGATTGCACTTTCGGCCGGTCCGGCGTGGTCGGCCTCCGGCAATGCGGTCAAGTTGTTCGACACCGACAATGACGGCACGCTCGATCTTGCCGAGGTGAAGAAGGTGGCCGCCGCCTCGTTCGCAAAGCTCGATCCCGATCGCGACGGCACGCTCGATGCGCGCGAATTGCGTGGACGGTTGAGCGCGAAAGAACTCGCCGCGGCAGACCCCGACCGCGACGGGACCCTCACCCTCGACGAATATCTGTCGGTGGTCGAGCAGCGTTTCAACGCAGCCAATCCCGACAAGGATGGAACGCTGGATGCGAAGGAGCTGAATTCGCGTGCCGGGCGCGCGCTCGTACGATTGCTCCGGTGAAGCGCCGCAAGCGGAACGGGCATGACGAGCGTAACGTTTGCGATCATTCCGGCCTGACGCTCGGGAACATCGGGCTGCTCGGCCTGTTTCTCCGCATGTCCTGCCGGCGCCGGGGCTGCGCTGCGGGAGAAAAGGAGATGCAAATGAATACGAAGCGTTCCCTTCTTGCTGCCTGCGCAATCCTGACGCTGAGCGCCGGGGTTGCGGTCGCCGGTCCCTGCAACACCGGCAGCGCCAGCACCGACAAGACCGACAAGGATGCCGGTTCTGGCCCTGTCACCGTGGGCTCCGCGCAATCGCACACGTCCGGTTCGGCGAGCGATAGCAGCCAGCATCCTCCGACCAGCACGATGAACCGGGCCAGCGGTGAATCGCCGGCGTCGTCCGAGGATGCGCAGCGGCAAATGCAGAGCGAGCCGACGGCGGCTCAGCGCGCCGCGGGCGCCAAGCCGAATGCCGAAATGGCCGACAAGGACTGCTGACGGCACCGTTGTCGATTGGACGCGCGGTGCATTGCACAAGGCGGTGTCTCGCTGGTCGTGTTTGACCAGGAGGGAACTTGCTTTGTCCGAGAGAGAAATTGCGGCCGCGAAGTATCGGCACAGACGCGACGGCAGTCGAATCGAGGCTTGAACTGCACTCGACGCAGCCCTAGGTTTTTCGCCGCGCGATGTCGCGCTCAATACCTTGGGAGACCCGAATGGCTTGGAAAGCTCCGAAGATCGTGGAAGTGCCGGTCGGCATGGAAATCAACATGTACGCCTGCGCCTCGCGCAAGTAAGACCGACGACCTGCCGCGGCTTCGATGGCAAACGCCGTCGGAGCCGTGGCAGTGTCGGATCTGCGCCTCGCCGTGCTCCATGCTTTGCGGATCGCGCGAAAGCCGCACGTGGAGGGGCTTCAATTCTTTCCCCGCAAAATTTCGACCGTGCTCTGCGGCAGTGTGTTACGCTGACGCCCGGTCAGCGCTGCTGCCGCATCACAGCGGCGCGCGCCTTTGGGGCACGGGATGGGCGGCAGAGCCTGCAAGTTCTGGACGGTGATCGTGTGCGCGATCGTGCTGGCGCCGGCGCGCAGCAGCGCCGAGGCAGGTTTTGATACCGAGCACATCTTCGGCTTCATGATCGGCACCGATATCGGCAATGTCGGCGAGCGCGAATTCCAGACCCAGACGACGGGGCGCTTCGGCAAAGGCGGGGGCGCTTATCGCGCCCTTGAACATGAGGTCGAGATCGAGGTCGTGCCGCTGCCGAATTTTCGTGTCGAGGTCGGCGGCACCGCCAGCTTGCACCACATCACCGGCGTCCCTGATATAGACGACCGCCGCCAGTTCAACTTCCAGGGCATCTCGCTTGACCTGCGCTATCGCCTGCTCGACCGCGAGCGCGCACCATTCGGCTTCACGATTGCGGCCGAGCTCCACGGCGACCGCATCGACGAGACCAGCGGCGCGAAAGGGCGGATGTACGGCACCGAATTCACGCTCGCCTTCGACCGCGAACTCATTCCGAACTTCGCCATCGGCGCCCTCAACCTGATCTACCAGCCGGAATGGGCGCGCTTCGAGATTGGAGGGGCATCCGAGAAGAGCTCGACGATCGGGGCCGCGTTTGCCGGCCTGGTTCGCGTGCGGCCCAATGTGCTGCTTGGCGGCGAGATGCGCTACTTCCGGCAATATGAGGGCATCGGCCTTAGCGAGTTCTCAGGCCAGGCCCTGTTTGTCGGCCCCACCGCCTATTTCCAGCTCTCCGAGCGTTCCCGGCTCACCGCAAGCTGGAGCATGCAGGCCTGGGGGCGCCCGGCCGGCTCAGGCGGCAATCTCGACCTCGTCAATTTCGAGCGGCATCAGGCGCGATTGGTGTTCGGCGTGAACTTCTAACACGGAAGGTCGTCATGCTCGGGCTTCTCCCGGCTACGCGGCCGAAGCCGCTTCGGCGAGGCGACGGCCCGGGCATCAACGTTCTTTGTTCCACGAGGCAAGGCGTGGATGGCCGAGCCCGGCCATGACGAGGCTTCGGCGCTATGAAACTTCCCCCTCCTTCGCGCGTAGCTTCATGTGCTAATCTCTCCATCGCCCCCTTGCGAGAGGATCCCGGCATGAACCCGATTGACCTGGTGGTGACTGTGTGCGCGGTGCTCTCGCCTGCGACCTGCGAGGAGCGGCATCTGGTGTTCCACTATTCCGGGTCGCCGCGGCAATGCGCGATGGCCGCGCCGCCCTATATCGCGCAATGGGTCGGTGAGCATCCGAAGTGGCACGCGGTGAAGTGGCGCTGCGAATATCCGCACCCGAACGACAAGGCGTGAGCTGCCAGAATCGGTTCGAACGCTACTTGGTGCAGTCCTTCAGATCCTTGTCCGCAATCGAGAACACTGCATCCGCCTTGATCTCGATATCGCGGACGACGCACTGCCGTGCATTGGGGTAACTGACCCTGGCGTCGTAGCGGCCGGGCTCGACGCCGGTGATGCGCAACCGCTCGTCGTGGTCGACCTCCTTGTCCTTGTCATTCAGGCACTGGTTCGGACCCCAGTCGGTCTTGCCGGCGGGTGCGAGCTGGAAGCCGGAGATGGTCTCCGTCGTGAGATTCCAGAGCCTTATGCCCTTGCCCTTGGTCTGCGCGGCGGCTTCGCCGGCAAGCGTCAACAACGCGATCAAAGCAAGAACCCCACGCATCAGCCAGTCCTCCCAAAGGGCGCCGTCATTCCTTGATCAGGCGCTCGCGGTTCTTTGCCTTGTCGAAATTCTTGGCGCGGTCAAGGCCGTTTGGTGCGATCAGCTTCGCCGAGACGAGATCGGCGCCGTCGAAATCGGCGTCGATGACGATGGCGCCGGTCAGATCGGCTCCGCCGAGTTGGGCGTTTTTCAGTGATGCGCCGCTCAGATCGGCGCCCCTGAGGACTGCGAATTCGAGGTCGACGCGCGACAAATCGGCGTTGCGCGCGTTCAGCCGTTCCAGCTTGGCGGATCTCAGCACCGCGCGCATCAGTCCCATCGACTGGTTGCGCATATCGGCGCCAAGATTCGCGTCCGCGATCGAGGCGCCGACCAGGCTTGCGCCGGTGAGGTCGGCAGCGATCCGCGCTCCTGACAGGTTCGCACCGTCGAGACGCGCGCGGGCCATTTGCGAGGCGAACAGATTGGCGCCCTTCAGGCTTGCGCCGGTAAGATCCGCATCCAGCAGCCACGCCTGATCGAGGATCGCACCGTCCAGCCTGGCGTCTCGAAGTATTGTCTTGTTGAGCCGCGCGGCGCGGAGAACCGTGTTGGACAGGTCCAGCCCCGAGAGATCGAGACCCGACAGGCGTTTGCCGGTGAAATCGGCAGGTTGCTTTGGGCTCGCTTTGGCCAACATGGCCTCGACCTCCGGCCTCGTCATTTCAGCCGAGACCATCGCGGGGGAGGTGAGGTCGACGCCACGCATCATGTCCTGCGCGCCCGCCGTCATCGCAACGAGTGCGAGGCTAAGCGCTGCAAGACCAAGCGTTGCGAAGGCGACTGTCCGTGTCATCATCAGCTCCGCCGCCCGCTAATCTAGCACGTCCACCAGGCGACCGGCTATGAGGCATCTCGCTCAGTGCGGTCGCCTTGAGTTCGTTGCGCCAGGCCGGCCTTGATCGCCGCAATTTCGGCTTCGCCGCGTGTGTCGCGCGGGATGCCGATAGGCACCTCGGCCACGATCCGCGCTGGTCGCGGCGACAGGAAGAACAGCCGGTCGCCCAGGCGCACTGCATCGTCCAGGCTGTGTGTCACCAAAAGCGTCATCACCGGCCGGCTCGCGACGAGCGTTGCAATTTCATCGCGCAGGCGTCCGGCGAGAGCGTCATCGAGCGATGCCAGTGGTTCGTCGAGCACCAGAATATCCGGCTCGACGGCAAAGGCGCGGGCGAGCGCCACGCGCCGGGCCAAACCCAGCGAGAGCTCACCGGGATAGTGGTCGCGATGTGCTTCCAGCTCCAAAATCCTGAAGAGCTCGGCGAGCTTGGCATCTGCGACATCGGGCGCAGCCAGCCGCACATTCTGCTCGACCGAGCGCCACGGCAGCAGGCGCGGCTCCTGGAACACCATGCCGATCCGCGCCTCCGGCGGTCGCGCGACGTGGCCTGCAAAGTCGTGGTCCAGTCCCAGGATGATGCGCAGCATCGTGCTCTTGCCGCAGCCGGAGGGGCCGATCAGCACGCCGACCTCGCCGGATTGCAGCGCGAACTTGACGGGCGCCAGAACCTCATGCGTTCCGCCCGCGGCACTCCTGAAAGTCTTGCCCGTGATATCGACCTCAAGCCGCACGGGGCCGCCACCGGTTTGCGCGGGCTTCGAACGGCTGCACCAGCAAGGTTTCGATGACGAGCACGACGGCGGCGAAGGTGAGGGAATAGGCCAGCAGCCGCGGCGTGTCGAACAGCTGGAAGGCGACGCCGATCTCGAAGCCGACGCCGTTCGGCCGCCCCAGCAGCTCAGCGACGAGCACGATCTTCCACACCAGCGACAGGCCGGAGCGGGCCGAGGCCGCGATATAGGGCGCCAGTTGCGGCAGCACGACGTGGCGGAAGGCGCGCCAGCGCGGCATTGCGAACACGCCCGCCATCTCGTCGAGCGAACGGTCGAGCGCGCGCGTGCCCTCGCGCAAGGTGACGATGGCGGTCGGCAGCTTGTTGATGGCGATCGCCGCGATCGCGGCGGCCTCGGTCAGGCCGGCCCAGATATAGGCCAGCACGATCACGACCAAGGCGGGCAGGTTGAGCAGCAGGATCAGCCAGGGATCGCCGAGCCGGTCGGCGAGCTTCACCCGGCCCATCAAATAACCGATGGCACTGCCGAGCGACATCGCGAGGGTGAAGGCGAGCGCGACGCGCGCCAGCGTGGCGCCGAGATGCAGGAACAGCGCGCCGCTTGATGCTTCCGCGATCATCACCTGAAGCACCGCCGGCGGGGAGGGCAGTTTTGCGCCGCCGACCACGAGCGCGGCAATCCACCAGATCGCGAGGAACAGGGCGAACGACAGCAGGCGCAGCACCTCAGTCTCCGGGGACTGCGTGATAGAAGGTGCCGGGGTCCAACTCGGCTGCGGGGCCGACGAGGTCGCGGCCGCCGATCTCGGCCAGCACGCGGTAGAGCACGCGCGCGTCCTTTTCCTCGTCATCGATGCTCCGGCGCGGAATGCCGTCGCGGTAGCGGTCGCGGTAAGTCTTGAGCAGGACAGGATCGGTCGTGCCGGTGAGCGGCGCGACCTTGTCCCAGGCCGCATCCGAGGTCGCCAGCAACTCCTTGGCCTTGCGGGTCATCGCGATGAAGCGCGCGACGGCCTCCTTATGGCGCGCGGCCCAGCTCTCATCGAAGACATAGCCGACCGCGGCGACCGCGCCTTTGGCACCCAGCTTAGGCAAGATGTCCTCGATGCCGGTCAGGCGCCTGAAACCCTTGGCCTCGAGCTGGGCGCAGAAATTCCAGAAGTTGAGGCTCGCATCCATCTCGCCGTCCAGCGCCTTGGCGGCGATCAGCGGCGGGGCGCCGTAGACGATGGTTGCTTCCGACTTGAGGTCGATGCCGTCCTGCTTCATCCGCGCCTGCAGCAGCAGCCAGCTCTTGTCGATCGCCCCGCCGGCGACCGCGAGCTTGCGGCCCTTGAGGTCGGCGAGACTCTTGATCGGCGATGAGGCCGGCACCATCACGGCGCCGAGTGCGCTGGAATAGGGATAGAAGGTGAGCTTCGCACCGAGCGTGCGCTCGCGCGACACCCACAGCCAGTCCGACAGGATGATGTCAGCGCTGCCGGCGCGCATCGCGATCTTGCCGGCCTCGGTGCTCGCCAGCTCAGTGACCTCCAGCGCCAGGCCGGCCTCCTTGTCGAGGCCGGCGCTGCGGATCGCGGCCAGCTCCCACGAGAACGTTCCGGTCTTCTGCACTGCAAGGCGGATCGTGTCCGCGGCGCCGGCAGGTGCGGCTAGCGCCAGCACCGTTGCGAGCGCCCATATTCGCGCCAAAACTGTCATCACCTTGTGAGCCGTTTCCTCTGACAGAGTGCTTTTCAGCACAATACGCATAGCATAGCCTTGGTCGCAACCAGCGGGAGGACGCGCATGAATCTGGCCGGACGGCTACGACCGATTGTCGCCGCATTGACGGCGCTCGCTGCGAGCGTATGCGTGGCACGGGCCGAAGAGGCCAATGATTATCCCACCGCGGCGCGCGCGGAATACGTCTATGGCTGCATGAAGGCCAATGGCGAGACGCGGTCAGCGATCGAGCAATGTTCCTGCTCGATCGACGTGGTCGCCTCGATCGTGCCCTACGAGCGCTATGTGACCGCCGAGACCGCGCTCAGCATGTCGCAAGTGCGCAGCAATCTCGGCGTGCAGTTTCGCACCTCGGAGCAGGCCAACGCGGCGGTGAATGACTTAAGGCGCGCGCAGGCGGAAGCCGAGGTGAGGTGTTTCTGAATTGTGCCGCGGTGTCTCTCACCCTCCCCTGGAGGGGTCCGGGACGAGCGTAGCTCGCCCGTGGTCGATCGCGCGAAGCGCGAGCGGGGTGGGGTGATCTCTCCACTCGGGCAGTGTCGGATGCGGAGAGACCGTCACCCCACCCCGTCCCACATTTCGCTACGCTCAATGTGAGCCGACCCTCCCCCTCCAGGGGAGGGTGCTCCTCGCCTCACGTCCCCGGTTTCTCCACCTCCCATTCATTGCGGAACACATGCCCGTCCGTATCCCGGGCCTCCGCACGAAAGCGCTTGGCGCCGTTGGAGACATAGGTGAAGCGCAGGTTGGGATCTTCCGAGATCGAGATGCCGCCTTCCATCGACAGCACGGGGCTATCGTCCTGCGTCAATCTGAGCTGGTTGATGAAGAAGGCGGGGATATAGAGCTGCGTGACCTGGTCCATCTGCAGGCCGGAATTGTTGGGATGGCCGATCATGATCTGCGCTTCGCGCAGCCGGCTTGCCGGACCCTCTTCACGGGCGAATTGCCGGTAGCGCATCTGGCCGAGCCGGTTCTTGGCTTCCTCCACGTTCTTTGCAGCCGGCGCCGAGCAGCCGCCAGAGGCCTTCACATAGACTTTCGAGACGTAGAGCTGGCCGTCGCTGAGCTCGGCCACCGCATGCACGTCGGTGTAGTTGTTGACGCGCACACGGGTCGAGATTTCCGTGACATTGGCGTCCGGGCCGAGTTCGAACTTCGCGGCCATCGGCGCGGGATTGCGGTCGATCACCAGCGTGATCGAACGGATGCGTCTGCTGTCGCCGGGCGACAGCTTGCTGCGCAGCGTCACCGGCACGATGGCGGCATCCTCGGCGCGATAGGGCATCTCGATGCCGATGACCTCGGCGCCGTCGTTCATCGGCCGGTTGCTGAAGATGTCCTGCACCAGGCCCGGCCAGGGATCGTAGGCCTCGTCCGCCTGCGCCGGCACGGCAAAGGCGATGCCGAGGAGCAGGGCAATCAGGGGCAGGCGGCGTGTGCATGCCGTCATGGTCATGCTCCTCGGTTTAGGTGAAGCTGATCTCCTGCCAGCGTAGCGCGCCCGCTATTCCCATTCAATTTCCGAAAATGCTGCAGTTGCGTTGCGGGCGTTGTAGTCCTCGAACAGCTGCCAGTGCGGCCGCTCGTCCGCCGCCGCCTTGTCCGCAGCGGCGCGGATCGGCGCGCCCCTCTTGTTCAGGGCGCGGACGTCGGACAGCAGCGTTGACAGGTAACGTCGTTGATCGCTCAGGGCCGCTGGCCAGTCGCTCACAGGACCGTGACCGGGAACAACGCGCAGCGCCGGGATCGTCTCCAACTCTTTCAGCGTGGCGAGCCAGCCGCGAATGCTGCCGTCCATCACCGGAATGTGGCCGAGAAAGACGAGATCGCCGGCAAGCAGGGTTTTGGTGCTCTCGTCGAACACGGTCAGATCGTTGTCGCTGTGCCCGGCCGGCCAAGCGCGCAAGGTCAAGCGGCGCGAGCCCAGATCGAGCGTGAGCGTGTCCGTTACGAGCAGGGTCGGCGGTACGATCTTCATGGGATCGATCAGCTCGGGGCCCATGAGGCGCCTGAAATTGTCGAGATAGAAGGGCCCGCGGCTCGCCAGCGCCTGCGGCAGCTTGCTGTGGCCGACGAAGCTGGTTCCCTCTGCCATGAAGGCAGCATTGCCGAAGACATGGTCGGGATGGCCATGGGTGTTGATGACATAGCGGATCGGCTTTTGCGTGCGCGCTCGTACCGCCGCCAGCAGCGCCTCGCCTTCGCGCAGGCTGCCGCCAGTGTCGATCACGGCCACCGCGTCACCTCCGATGATGAAGCCGACATTGGCGATGCCGCCTTCATTCTCGCGGCTCATCAGCGCTATGGCCCCGGAGTGTACGAAGATTCCCGGCGCGACTTCGCTCACAGGCAATTCGCCCGCCCCGGCGCGTGCTAGCGTGGCTGTTACCAGGGACAAGGCTGCGATCACGAGAGCGATGCGAGACACTTTTCCGCCTCAGTTCAAAGGATTGGCCTCATTGCACTGCAACAAAGCAAAGCCGGCAAAAGTTGGCACACGTGGCGCGTCATGCGTTGCATGGATAACATTCAAACAAAACGAGGAGGAAGCGCGATGACGCAGGCCGGACGACATCGTCGCTGGTGGTTTTCACTCTGGATCATGATCGCATCTTGTGCCTATGGCGATCTCGCCATTGCGCAGACCAACGAGACCGGAGATCTCTCATTCGAGCTGGTCGACCCGAAGGTGCTGCGCGTCTGCGCCGACCCGCGCAACCTGCCGTTCTCGAATGAGAAGGGCGAGGGCTTCGAGAACAAGCTCGCCGAGTTTCTGGCGGACAAGCTGCAGAAGAAGCTGGACTACGTGTTCTTCCCGCAGGCCGCCGGCTTCGTGCGCATGACGCTGGGTGCGCATCGCTGCGACGTCATCATGGGCTACCCGCAGGGCGACGACCTCGTGCAGGGCACCAATCCCTACTACCGCACGACCTATGCACTGGTTGCGAAGACTGGCAGCGGGCTCGAGGACGTCGACACGCTGGAGGACGCACGCCTGAAAGGTAAGCATATCGGCATCGTCGCCGGCACGCCGCCGGCGACCAATATGGCGTTGGCAGGCCTGATGGGCGATGCAAAGCCCTATCAGCTGATGATCGACACGCGCTTCGACAATTCCGCGCAGGCGATGATCGACGACCTCGCTGCCGGCAAGATCGACGCCGGCGTGCTCTGGGGACCGATGGCCGGCTATTATGCGAAGAAAGCCGGCCCCTCGCTGCACGTCATGCCGCTGGTCAAGGAGACCACCGGGTCCAAGCTGGTCTATCGCATCGGCATGGGCGTGCGACCCGCCGACCAGAACTGGAAGCGGCAGCTCAACCGGTTGATCCAGGAGAACCAGGGCGAGATCAACAAGATCCTGCTCGATTTCGGCGTGCCGCTGCTGGACGAGAGCAACCGGCCGCTCGGTGCGGAGACGGCCAAGAAGGCGCCATGAGCCGGCCGCTTGCCGCTGCGTTCGTCGTTGCCTTGCTCGTGGCCCCGGCGTCGGCGCAGCAGCAGGAGCCGTTCGAGCCCGAGGGATATCGTACCGACAATTATCGCGCGCCGGTGCCGGCGACGCTCGCTGGCGCGCGCGTGCTCACGACCGGCGAGGCGGAGGCGATCTGGCGCGCGAACAGCGGCACCTTCGTTGACGTGATGCCGCGCGCGCCAAAACCAAAGAACCTTCCTGTGAGCACGGTGTGGCGTGACGCGCCGCGCAGGAACATTCCGGGCAGCTTCTGGCTGCCGGACACCGGCTACGGCAACTTGCCGCCCGCCATGGACGATTATCTTCAGCGTGGCCTCGCGCGCGCCTCACGCGGCGACAAGGCCGCGCTGCTGGTGATCTATTGCCTCGCCGATTGCTGGATGTCCTGGAACGCGGCGAAGCGTGCGCTCGCTTACGGCTATGCCAACATCGCCTGGTATCCTGACGGCACCGACGGCTGGGAGGGCGCCAAACTCCCGACGGAGGACGCGCAGCCTGAGCCGCGCCCGGACCAGTAAATGACTGGATGCAGGTGCTTGGCCGCCCCCTGTGAGCGGGAGACGCAGCGACGGTGTTATTTCTGCTTCTGCAACTTCGTCAACGTGCCTGTACCGTTGGTTTCGGTCGCAGAATAGCTCACCCTGTCGCCGGCATGGACGGCATCCAGCATCGCGGCGTCTTTCGCCTTGTACTCCTGGAGCGCGCCGGCGCTGCCTGTGCTGGCGCCGACCGTGCCCTTCTGGGTCTGCTGGATCGAGATCGTGCCGTTGAGCCGATCGATCCGCGTGATCATCCCGGTCATGTCGTCAGCAAAGGCGCTGGTTGCGAGCATGCTGAGGGCCGCAGCGCCCGCCAACATGATTCTTGTGGTTCCCATCGAGGCCTCCCGACGTCTTGAGTTCACGTCGACAAGCCATCATAAATCGATTTGGTTCCGGCACATAGCGCGGCGAAAGGTTAACGTTGCCGGGGCGATTGCGGGAACTTTTCGTGAGCGGTCAGCGTAACTGACACTATTCCATTTCCTGCTGGATGACGCGTCCGAGCGCGAACAGGCGCTGATCGATCGAGGTTGGAACCTCGCAGACGAAGCGCACCACCTTGTGGCGGTCCTCAAAAATCCGGGTCTTCCAGATCAGCTCGTTGGTGAGCGCCTCGACCTTGGCCTCGTCACGCGGTGTGGCCCCTTGCAGGGCCTGGAGCTGAATTGCCTCCTCGCGGATCTTGTCGGCGGCATCGCGCTGCTTGCGGCTGACGCGCTCGAGTCCGTTCATGACCTGGGAGCGCTGGGCGTTGAGCGTGTCGAACAGGCCGGCGAACAGCAGCTTTGCGTTCGCGGTCTTGTCGGCAGCGGAACCCGCGAGAAACTCCTTCACCAGCTTTTCCGCCTCATCCAGCGGCGTCTTGCGCGCCGCCAGTTTCGCAACGAGCGCGCTGATCCTGGCGTCATCCTTCCATTTGTTCTGGACGTCGTCGAGCGGCGGACCGCCCCACACGGCCGCCAGCGAGATCTCGGGCACCTTCGCCTGGGTGCACGGCCAGTCCGGAAAGCGCGGATCGGCGGCGTGCGCCGTGGTGCTCGCGACAGCGAGCACCAGTACAGAGGTGACCAGAACCCGAACAATCATCCTTCGCCTCCCGCAGGCCCGCGTCGCGCCAGCCCGCGCGAGGGATCATAGGCCAGGATCGCGCCGATCATGAAGACGATTGTGCAAACTGCAACCACCGCCAGGGAGATCCAGTTGATCTGGCCATACAGCGCGAAGCGGATCAGCTCGACCGCATGGGTGAACGGATTGGCCTCGCAGAGGTAATAGAGATAGGGGCTGCCCTCCTGCACCCGCCAGAGCGGGTAGAGCGCGGAGGAGGCGAAGAACATCGGGAAGATCACGAAGTTCATGACACCGGCGAAGTTCTCGAGCTGCTTGATGCCCGACGAGATCAGCATGCCGAGCGAGCCCAGCATCAGCCCCGACAGGATCAGCGCCGGCAGCACGGTGAGATAGCCCTGGGGCGGCGGGGTGATGTCCCAGAGCCAGGCGATCAGCAGGAACGCATAGACCTGGAGCAGCGATACCGCGGTGCCCGCGAGCAGCTTGCAGAACAACAGGAATCCACGCGGCAGCGGACTCACCAGGAGCGTGCGCATGTTGCCCATCTCGCGGTCATAAACCATCGAGAGCGAGGACTGCATGCCGTTGAAGAGCTGGATCATCGCCATCAGCCCGGGCGCGATATAGACCTCGTAGAGGATGTAGGTCTCGTAGGGCGGGATGATGGAGATGCCGAGCACCTGGCGGAAGCCGGCGGCGAAGATGAACAGCCACACCAGAGGCCGCACCAGCGCCGAGACGAAGCGCTCGCGCTGATGCAGGAAGCGCAGGCCCTCGCGCCAGACGATGCCGCTGAGGCAGGTCATGTACTCGGCGAACGAGAAGCCGCGCGGCGCCTCGCGCGTCGTGATGCTGCTCATGCGCCGCCTCCAGGCATGGTTTGCGCGCCGGTCAGGCGCATGAAGGCGGTGTTGACGTCCTGCGCGCCGGCTTCCGCGACGACGCGGTTCATCGGTCCCTGCGCCAGCACCTTGCCCTGGTGCAGCACCACGAGATCGTCATCGGGCATGATCTCGTCGAACAGGTGCGTGGCCCAGAGCACGCCGATGCCTTGCTCGGTCACGAGCTGCCGCACGTGGCTGATGATGTCGGCGCGCGCCTTGACGTCGAGGCCGACGGTCGGCTCGTCGAGCAGCAAGAGGCGCGGCCGGTGCAGCAGCGCCCGGGCGATCTCCAGCCGCCGCATCTGTCCGCCGGAGAGGTCGCGCACCTTGCTTGCAGCGCGATCGGCAAGGCCGATCCGGCCGAGCAGCTCGGCGCTGCGCGCCGAGGCCTCGCGGCGGCCAATGCCGTGCAGCGCGGCGTGGTAGAGCAGGTTCTGCGTCAGCGACAGATCGAGATCGAGCGTGCGCGGCTGGAATACGACCCCGAGCAGCCGCAGCGCCTCGCCGGGGCTCTTGCTGACGTCGTGCCCGAAAATGCCGACGCGGCCGGACTGGATGCCGAACAGCCGCGTGATCAGCGAGAACAGCGTGCTCTTGCCGGCGCCGTTGAGTCCCAGCAGCGCCGTGAAGCTCGCGGGCTGCACATTGAAAGACACGTTCGTCAATGCGCGCCGCGGACCATAGGCATGGCTGACACCGTCGATCGACAATGCCGGCACCGCGGCCTCTTCGGGTCTCGGCGTCTCCTGGGCTTCGGCGATCGGGGCGGGGCTGGTCATGGCGCGATCGCGACGCCCCAGGGCAGCTCGCCGACCTGAATGGTCTTGATCACCTTCTGCGCGGCGACGTCGATGACGGAGACGTCGTTCGACACACCGTTGGTGGTGAGCAAATATTTCTCGTCGGGCGTGAACGCCATGTGCCAGACCCGCTGCCCGACCAGGAGATATTTCGTCACCTTGCGCGAGGCGACGTCGACCACGGCGATGCGGTTGGCAGGGCCGAGCGCGACGAACGCGGTTTTGTCGTCCCTGGTCATGCCGATGCCGACCGGCTGGATCGCCTCCTTGCGCAAGCCCGGAATCTCGAACGTGACCTTGCCGATCACCTCGTGCTTTTTGGGGTCGATGATCGAGACGGTGCCGCCGATCTCCGAGGACACCCACACCTCGGAAGAATCATGCTTGTACTCGGCGTAGCGCGGCCGCGCGTCCACCAGCACGTTGGCGACGATCTGGCGCGAGGCGGTGTCGATGAAATGCGCCATGTTGGTGGTTTCCGAGGTGTTGATCAGCGTCTTGCCGTCCGGACTGATGGTCATGCCCTCGGGCTCGACACCGACCTGGATGTCGCCGAGCCGGGCGCGCTTCTCGAGGTCGATCACCGTCACCGTGTTGTCGTTCTCGTTGGCGACATAGAGCATCTTGCCGGCAGCATCCTGCGCGAACAGCTCGGGGTCGGGTCCGGAGGGCAGGCTGTCCACCACGGTTTGGGTCTTGGCGTCGATTACCTGGATGGTGTCGTCGTCACCGACCGCGACCATCACGAACTTGCCGTCGCGGGTAAGGTCGATGCCGCGCGGACGCTGGCCGACCTTGATGGTCTTGGTCACGGTCCAGCTGTCGGTATCGATCACCGAGACGGTGTTGCTCTTCTCGTTCGAGACATAGGCGATGAACGCATGCGCTGGGGCTGCCGCCAGTGCCAATGCGGAGAGAAGTCCAACACGCCACATCCGCGACATCTGCATCCTCATTTCAGCTTGCATTTGCTCTCCGGGCGATCGTAGCCCAGCGTGTCGAGCTCGGAGACCTGGTGCAGGAATCCTTCTTGCGGCGACACCGACACCACCATGCGGCCGTCGACCAGGAGGATCGGCTGGCGCAGCTGCAGGTTCCAGTCGCGCAAGGTCAGCCGCGTGCCCTTGAAGGCGGCGACCGAGAAATCCGGGCCCTTGATGAAATCGGTGACCTTCCTGACCTCGCCGGAATTGGTGCGCGAGGTGGCTTCGCCGATCATGCGCACGGCGGTCCAGGCCTGCATGTCGCGTGCGGTCATCCGGCGCGAATTCAGCTTGATGAAGCGGTTCTGCATCTGGATCGCGCCCCACTGATCCTGCGATGCGTCCCAGCTGCGCGGCACGAGGCCGGCGGAGCCGGCGACCGGGCGCGGATCCCAGGTGCGATAGGGCAGATAGGCGCCGAATACCTCGCTCTCGTCGGCGGCGACCAGCACGTCATAGGCCGGTGCCTGCTGCGTGAAGACGGGGATCTGACGCTGGATCTGCGCCACGCCGCTATCGGTGCGCCGCGCCCCGCCCTTGTCCTCGAAGGTTCGCTCCTGCACGATCTTGGCGCCGAACCGCGCCGCGGTGCGCCTGATAGCATCGGCGAACAGCTTGTCCTCGTCGTGCGAGCCGACCACCAGCAGCCAGCGCGACCACTTCTTCCACACCAGATATTGGCCGAGCGCGTCGGCGAGCATCGCACGCGTCGGCGCGGTGTGGATGACGTTGGCGCGGCAATCGGTCTCGCGCAGCCGCTCGTCGATCGCGCCGGCGTTGAACAGCAGCGTGCCGCGGTCGCGCAAGGCGTCCGCAACCTTCAACAGCGCATCGGCGGGCAGGTCGGCGATAATGAAGCCGTTCTTCTCGGCGAGCGCGGTCGCAGCCTGCACCGCGTCTTCGCCTTCCCTGATGCGGCGCTCCTCCAGCGTGAAGCGCTGGCCGGTGAACTTCCCGGTGGTGTTGTTGTCCTCGATGGCAAGGCGCGCGCCGGCGAGGCCGTCGTTCTCGGCAGGTTGCTCGGCCAGCGACAGCGTCGATCGGGTGCTGGCGATTGCTAGATAGCCGATGCCGATCGTGACGGGATCGGCCGCAAGCGCGCTCGTCGCGGCAAGACCAAAGCCGATCAGGCCGGCCAACCATCGGATCATGTTTCCTCCAGACGATCTCCCCGGCTTGACCGCCGGTGAAGAATTGTCTCTGCTTCAAGCATGACCAATTTGTCAGGCCGTGCAACCCCGCATTTCGTCCCCGCGCGCGCGAGGCCGGGAATCACGATCATGCGAGCATTGTTGGCAACCGCAGCATTGCTGCCGACGGGGGCGGGCGCGCTCGCCGATCCACCGAAGCTCGCGGTGTTCGATTTCGAGCTGGTCGACACCAGCCTGCCGGGCGAGTTCTACGGCTCCAAGCCGGAAGAGGCGCGGCTCGTGCGCATCAGCGAGCAGCTGCGCAGGGAGCTGGCAGAGTCGGGCCGGTTCCAGGTGCTTGACATCGCGCCGGTACGGGAGGCCGCCCGTGGCGCGAACCTGCAGGCCTGCGGCGGCTGCGACCTCAAGCTCGCCGGCCAGCTCGGCGCCGATCTGGAGATCACCGGCCTCGTGCAGAAGGTCTCCAACCTGATCATCAATCTCAACATCTATCTGCGCGACGTGAAGACCGGCAACATGATCGCGGTCGCCAGCGCCGACATGCGCGGCAACACGGATGAATCCTGGTCGCGCACGATGAGTTATCTCATCCGCAACCGCCTGCTGGCGCCGAATTACGGCAAGCGGGAGTAGGGGACTCTTACCCTGCCCTGGAGGGGGAGGGTCGATCGCGCGTCGCGCGAGCGGGGTGGGGTGACAGTCTCTCCCTTGAGGCGGTGCCCGCGTGAGAGATCACCCCACCCCACCCCGCATTCCGCTGCGCTTCATGCGCTGCGACCCCCGGGCGAGCTACGCTCGTCCCGGACCCCTCCAGGGGAGGGTAAGCAAGAATCACCCCTTCAGCCTCTCCGCATGCCAGTGCAGATGATCGCTCATGAAGGTCGAGATGAAATAATAGCTGTGGTCGTAGCCCGCCTGGCGCCGCAGCGTCAACGGGATGCCCGCCTTGGCGCAGGCGGCCTCGAGCAGCTCCGGCCTGAGCTGCTCCTTCAGGAAATTGTCGGCCTCGCCGACGTCGACCAGGAAGCCGGAGAACTTGGCGCCGTCCTCGATCAGCGCCACCGTGTCGTGATTGCGCCAGGCCTCCTTGTTCGGTCCGAGATAGCCGGTCAGCGCCTTGATGCCCCAGGGCACGAGCGAGGGCGCCACGATCGGGGCAAAGGCGCTGGCTGCGCGAAAGCGGTGCGGATTGCGCAGCGCCACCGTCAGCGCGCCGTGGCCGCCCATCGAGTGGCCCATCACCGATTGCCGCCTGGCATCGACCGGAAAGCTCTCCGCAACCAGCTTCGGCAGCTCGTCCGTGACGTAGCTCCACATGCGATAATTGCGCGCGAACGGCTCTTGCGTGGCGTCCACATAGAAGCCGGCCCCGAGGCCAAAATCATAGGCGTTGTTGGCATCGCCCGGCACATCGGGCCCGCGCGGTGAGGTGTCGGGCGCGACGAAGATCAGGCCGAGCTCGGCACAGGCCTTGCGGAATTCGCCCTTCTCGGTGACGTTGGCATGCGTGCACGTAAGGCCGGAGAGATACCAGACCACGGGCAGCTTGGCCCCGTCCGCATGCGGCGGGATATAGACCGAGAACACCATGTCGGTTCCGGTCACCTGGCTGGCATGGCGATAGACGCCCTGCACGCCGCCATGGGATTTGTTGGTCGAGAGAGTCTGAATCGTCATGCCTAAGAGCTCCGTGGCATCTCACCACATCAAGATTGCAACGGTTGTGTGACCGAATTCGTGGCGTGGTCAGGCGACGCCGCTGTCGATCGCGAGCCGCACCAGCTCCACCGAGGTCTTCACCCCGAGCTTCTGGCGCATGATGGACGAGGTATTGGCCACCGTCTTGTAGGACGATTGCACCAGCCACGCGATCTCGGACAGGCTCTTGCCGGCGCTGAGCAGCCGCAGAATCTCCATCTCGCGCGCGTTCAGCTTCGACAGCGGGTTTTGCGCCAGCGTCGGCCCGGCGAAGGCGATGCTGCGCGCGATCGCGGTCGGAAGATAGGTGCCGCCGCTTCCGACGGCGCGGATCGCCTCGACGAGGTCGTCGGGGTCGCCGGTCTTGGAGACGTAGCCCTTGGCGCCGCACTCGATCGCGCGCGCAGCGAAGGCGGGGTCGTCATTCATGCTGAACATGATGATGCGGGCCTCGGGCGCGCGCTCGAGGATGCGGCGCGCGAGCTCGAATCCGGAGACGGTCGGCAGATTGATGTCGATGATGCAGAGGTCGGGACGTTCGACGATGAAGACGCACTCGCCGTCCTCGGCATCGGCGGCTTCCAAGATTTCGATCTCGCCTTCGTCGGCCAGCACGGCACGGCAGCCGGAGGCGACGATGGGATGATCGTCGACGATCAGAATGCGCATAGGCGTTCCCCGCAACAGCCCGTTCCCTTGGAGCTTGCCTGTTCTGTGCCGCATGAGACTGACCAGGCAAGACGCGCGTCTCGTGTCGGCTCATGCAACCCGGCTGGGATTGCTGTACGCTTCCGATTAGATATCGGGCGGTTCGCCTCTGTCAACGTCGTCGGACAGGCGCCAACCCTTCGCGAGGCACGAGCGAGACCAATGTGGCAGAATCTTTCCTTGCGCGGGCGCATCAATCTCTTGCTGGCGCTGCTGCTGGCGCTGGGGCTCGCGGTCAATATCGGCCGGCAGATCGCCGAGGCCGGCCCGCGCGTGCAGGCCGAGGACCAGAGCGTGATCCGCCTCGCGCGCGAATTCATCGAGATGATCGTTGCCGATCTCAACGAGGCACCCGATCCTGATGCCAGGCTGAACCAGATCGCGCGCGATCTCAACCGCCTGCGCCATGTCAGCATCGCGCTGCACGATTCCGGTGGGAACCCGCTGACGCCCCGCCGGCTTGGCTCCGATGTCGACACGCGTGCCCCGCCGGCCTGGTTCGTCAGCCTGGTCCATCCGGAGCAGACCGCGGTCAGCGTGCCGGTCTCGATCCGCGGCAAGCCCGGCTCGCTCGTGATCACCTCGCATCCCGACGACGAGATCGCCGAGATCTGGGACGGCATCGTGACCCAGCTCGAGGTCGGCTCGGCGATCGCGCTCGCGCTGTTCTTCCTGATGATGAAGGTGGTCGGCCGTGCGCTGGCACCGTTGCAGTCGCTGGCGGACGCCATGGGGAAGCTCGAAAGCGGACATTACGAGGCCCGCGTCGCGCCGGGCGGCGCGCCGGAGCTCGCGGCGATCTGCACCAGGCTCAACCATCTTGCCGCGACGCTTGGTGAAGCGGTCGAGGACAAGCGGCGCCTCGCCGAGCGCGCGGTGTCGCTGCAGGACATCGAGCGCAAGGAGATCGCCCGCGAATTGCACGACGAGTTCGGACCCTATCTGTTCTCGCTGCGCGCACATGCGAGCGCGCTGGCGAAGCAGGCAGACGGACGCGAGCCGAGTGCGGATGCCGTGCGCAAACATGGCAGCGCCATGCTGGAGCAGATCAATGCGCTCCAGCAGTTCAATCGCCGCGTGCTGGAGCGTCTTCGGCCCGTGGGCCTTGCCGAGCTCGGCCTGCGCCAGGCGCTCGAATCCCTGTCGCGGCTGTGGCGGGAGTCGCATCCCGACGTTGCGATCGAGACCTCGATCTCGCCGGCGCTGGGCCCCACCGGCGAGACCGCCGATCTCACCATCTACCGCATCGTGCAGGAGGCGCTCACCAATGTGTTCCGCCACGCCGGTGCGACCTCGGTCAGCGTCGTCATCGAGCCGGTCGAGCAGGCCGGCGGCCGCTTCTGCGCCCGGGTGCGGGTCAGCGACGACGGCCGCGGCATGGAGCCAGGCCAGAAGCTCGGCTTCGGCCTCGTCGGCATGCGCGAGCGGATCCTGGCGCTCGGCGGCACGCTCAATGTGGTCTCGGGTGAGGGCGGTGTGACCGTGGAAGCGCTGGTGCCGACAGCGGCAACCTGATCGCATCCAAAGCTATCGGGAAAAATTCCCGATTTGGTCGGGAAAATGGGTGTGGATAGGGTCCGACCTTTTGTGGCTGGCGTCCCCATTGCGGCCGAATAAACTCGTCCCGACCAATCGGCGGAACATCAAAACAGTCGGTGGCCACGGATGGGAAGGCGGGGATGGGCAAGGTTGTTTCGTTGAAGCGTGCTTTGTTGATGGCTTCGGTGTCGACCGGGCTGGTATCGGGCTTGGTCTATGCGACCCCTGCCGGGGCCGCGCCGGACGAGGAGACCAACGTCCAGAACCTGCCGCCGGTCGAGGTGACCGCACCACCTTCGGCAGCGCGGCGCGCGGCGCCGTCGCGACCTGTTGCGCGCGTGGGGGCGCCGGGATCGGCCGCGCCGAGGACACGCCTTTACGTCTATCCGACCTCGCCGGGCACCGGCCGGGGTCTCGATGTCGACAAGGTTCCGTCGGCGATCAATGCCGTCGATGCCAACCAGATCAGGCGCACCGGTTCGCTGAACGTCACGGACGCGCTGCGCGACAACATCGCCGGCGTCAACATCAGCGAAGTTACCGGCAATCCATTCCAGCCCGATGTCGAATTCCGCGGCTTCGTCGCTTCGCCCGTGACCGGCACGCCGCAAGGCCTTGCGGTGTACCAGAACGGCGTCCGCATCAACGAGGCCTTCTCGGACGCCGTCAATTGGGACCTGATTCCGACGGCCGCGATCAGGTCGGTGACGCTGGTGACCAACAATCCGGCCTTCGGCCTCAATGCACTCGGCGGCGCGATCAACCTGCAAATGAAGGACGGCTTCACCTATCAGGGCGCCGAGCTCGACCTCATGGGCGGATCGTTCGGCCGCATCCAGGGCTCGGCGCAATGGGGCAAGCAGGTCGACCAGAACTTCGCCGTCTACGGTGCGCTCGAAGGACTGCGCGACAACGGCTTCCGCAATTTTTCCCAATCGACCGTGCGGCGCTTCTACGGCGATGTCGGCTACAGGGCCGGCGACAGCGAATTCCACGCCAATATGGGCGTGGCCAAGAACGATTTCGGCGCCAGCGCCACAGTCCCGGCCGAGCTGCTCGACAGATATTGGGGCGCGACCTACACCACGCCGCAGACCACCTCCAATCGCGTCGGCTATCTCAACCTGACCGGCAAGGTCGACGCGACGCCGACCTGGACGCTCGAAGGCACCGCGCGTGTACGCAGGTACGAGCAGAAGGTGGTCGACGGCAACCCGACCGATGTGGAGGAGTGCGCTGCAGATCCGGCGCTGCTCTGCTTTGGCGACGACACCTCACCCGCCTACGGCGCGGGCGGCGTGCAGCTTGCCAATCCATTTGCGCCGGGCACGATCCTCGGCGCGATCGACCGCGGCTCGATCCGTTCGACCACGTTCGGCGTGTCGGGGCAGGCCACCAACACCGACCAGTTGTTCGGTCATGACAACCGCTTCGTGGTGGGCGCAACCTATGACGCCAGCGTCACGCGCTACAACGCCTCCTCCGAAATCGGCTCGATGGGAGAGAACTACGTCGTCAGCGGCAGCGGCGTTTTCCTGGGACCGACTCCTGTGGCGGACCCCGTCGCCGGCCCGGTCTCGCTGCGGACCGTCAATCAGTATAACGGCCTCTACGCGATGGATACGTTCAACGTCACGGATGCCTTCGCCATCACGGGGGGCGGCCGCTTCAATGCGGCGCGGATCACGTTGGAAGATCAGCTTGGGACTGCGCTCAACGGCGATCACACCTTCACGCGTTTCAATCCGATCATCGGCGGCACCTACAGGATCACGCCGGAATTGACCGCCTATGCCGGCTATTCCGAGGCCAACCGCGTGCCGACACCGCTCGAGCTCGGCTGCGCCGATCCCGCCAGGCCCTGTCTCATCGCGGCCTTCCTGGTTGCGGATCCACCGTTGAAGCAGGTCGTCTCCAAGACCGTGGAGGCCGGTTTCCGGGGCACCAAGGAGTTGAACATCGGCACCCTCGGATGGAAGATCGGCGGCTTTCGCGCCACCAACCACGACGACATCATGGCGGTGCCGGTCGTTGGCCGGACTGGTTTCGGCTATTTTTCGAACGTAGGCCGCACCCGGCGGCAGGGGCTCGAAGCCGAAGTCAACATCAAGTCTCCGACGCTGCAGTTCCAGGCGAGTTACGCGTTCGTCGATGCCCGCTTCCTTGATCCGCTCGAGCTCGGCTCGGAAAGCCCGTTTGCCGACGATACCTCCGAGACCATTCAGGTCAGGCCCGGAAACCAGATCCCGGCAGTCCCGCGCCACCGCGTCAAGGTCGGCGTCGACTATGCCGTGACCGACGTCTGGAAGGTCGGCGGCAACGCGCTGTTCGTCTCCAGCCAGTATCTGGTCGGCGACGAGTCCAACCAGTTCGCGAAGCTGCCGTCCTATACGGTGTTCAATCTCCACACCTCCTATCAGGTCGCGAAGAACGTCCAGCTCTACGGCCGCGTCGACAACATCTTCGACAAGCGTTACGTGACCTACGGCCAGTTCTTCGACCGCGACGCCTTGCCCAACTTCACCAATGGCGGCGCGGATTTCACCGACCCGCGCTCGCTGAGCCCGGCAAGGCCGCGCGCGTTTTACGCGGGGTTGCGGGTGACGTTCTAGATTTTCACTCCACCTTCACGCGCTCGAGCGGAGCCGCAGCGACGTTCGCCTGCTCCCGGCCTTTGGCCGCACTCGCGCGGTGGCGTCGCTGCACCAGATATTGATCGCCGAGCACGCCGACCAGGATCACCGTTCCCATCACCGCGAAATTGAGCGAGCTCGGAATGCCCAGCAGGTTGACGAGATTCTGCAGCACCTGGAGCAGCACGGTGCCGAGCACGACGCCGATGATCGAGCCTTCGCCGCCGCGCAAGGAGCAGCCGCCGAGCACGGCGGCGGCGATGGCGTAGAGCTCGTAGAACGAGCCGTGCACCGCCGGCGAAATCGAACGGGTGTACATCGCGATCAGGATCGCCGAAAACGCAGTCAGCCCGCCACAGATGACATAGGCCGAGATGATCACGCGGTTGGTGCGAATGCCGGAGTACCGTGCGGCTTCCTCGTTCTTGCCGACGGCAAGGAGATAGCGGCCGAACACCGAGCGGTGAAGCACCACCCAGGCGATCACGGCCACCACGGCGAGCGCCACCACGCTGTGCGGCAGCGGGAATCCGAGCACGTTTGTGCGGCCGGCGGCCAGCCATTCCAACATCGGAAAGCTCGCGCCGAAGCCGAAGCCCGCCGTCGCGTCCTCGGTGTAATAGCGCGCCGCGCCGCGGTAGATCAGGAGGCCGCACAGCGTGACCACGAAAGCCTGGATCCGCATCCTGGTCACCAGCGTGCCATGAATGAGGCCGATCACGAGCCCGGCCGCGACGATCATCGCGAGGGCTACGATCCAGTTGACGTCGTGATTGACGATCAGGTCGATGAACAGGACGCCCAGCAGTGCGATCACCGAACCCACCGACAGCTCGATCCCGCCGATGATGATGATGAAGGCTTCGGCGATGGAGAAGATGCCGAACAACCCGATCTGGTTGGCGGTGTTCGAGAGATTGCCGACGTACAGGAATCTCGGATTGATCAGGGCGACAACGGTCCCGACCACCAGAATCAGAACGAGAAGGCTCAGGTCTTTCTTGCTCAAGGTCCCTCCGCCGTGATTGTGTGGCCAACGGCAAGCTGCAGCACATTGTGCTCACTGAACTGGCTGCGATCAAGGAAGCCCGAGATCGCGCCTTCATGCATCACCGCGAGCCGGTCGCTGACCCCGATCACCTCCTCCATGTCGCTGGAGATCATCAGGATCGCCACCCCGGCATCGGTCAGGCGGCGCAGCATGCCGTAGATTTCCTGCTTGGCTCCGACGTCGACCCCGCGCGTCGGCTCGTCGACAATCAGCACCTTCGGCCGCATCGACAGCCATTTGGCGAGCACGACCTTCTGCTGGTTGCCTCCCGACAGCGAGCCGGCGGCGGTCTTGACGTCGGGCGCGCGGATCTTGAGGCGCTCCCGCTGACGCACCGCATTCTCGTTCTCGCGATCGGTATCCACCAGCCAGAAGCGCATATAGGACGCCAGATCCGGCAGCGAGATGTTTTCGGCGATCGAGACGTCGAGCAGCAGGCCGGCGCCCTTACGGTCCTCCGGAACGAGATAGATGCCGTGCTCGATGGCGGCACGCGGGCTTGCGATGCGGATCGGCTCGCCGTCGAGCCGTATCGCGCCGCCACGCAACGGGTCGATGCCGAAGACGGCGCGGGCGAGCTCGGTGCGGCCGGACCCGACGAGACCGGCAAGCCCGAGGATCTCGCCGCGGCGGACCGACAGGCTCACGGCGCGGCCGGGATAGGTGTCGGTGACGGCATCGACGATCTCCAGCACGCTGTCGCCGGCCGGCGCGGCCGGCGGAACGTAGAGCGATTTCAGGTCGCGGCCGATCATCAAGCGGATCATCGCCGCCGGAGAGAGCTCCGCACGCGTCAGCGCGCCGACCACGCGCCCGTCGCGCAGCACGACCGCGCGGTCGGCGCACTGCATCACCTCGTTGAGCCGATGCGTGATGAAGATGATGCTGACTCCGTGGGCCTTCAGGCCGGCCACGGTCCGCATCAGGCGGTCCGTCTCGGCGAGCGTCAGGCTCGAGGTCGGCTCGTCCATGATGACGAGACGAGCATCGAGCGAAAGCGCCTTCATGATCTCGACCAGCTGGCGCTGCGCCAGCGACAGTTCGGTGAGCGGCGCATCGGCCGCGAAATCGCAGCCCAGCCGCTCCAGCAGCGGCGCGACATCGGCATACATCCGTTTACGATCGATCAGCCGCAAGGGTCCGCCGTGCACGGGCTCGCGGCCGATGAAGACATTGCCGGCGACATCGAGATTGTCGAACAGGTTCAGTTCCTGATGGACGAAGGCGATGCCCGCCTTGATCGCATCCGCCACGGTGAGCGAAGATCGCGCGGCGCCGTCGACACGGATGAAGCCGCCGCTGGGCTCCACGACCCCGCCGAGCACGCGCATCAGCGTCGACTTGCCGGCGCCGTTCTCGCCGATCAGCGCAACGACCTCGCCGGGCGACACCTGCAGACCGACGTGGTCGAGGGCGACCACGCCTGGATAGCTCTTGCTGATGTCGACCAGCTCGAGGAACGGTTCTGGCATGGCAGGCTGCGCGGCGGGCAGCGCGGATCTCTCCTATTTCTTCAGCATCTGCTTCATCGAGGCCATGAACTCGTCGACATTCGCCTTTTCGATGACCTTGCCGGGCACGATGATGATACCGTTGGCCGGAATGCCGGACTTGTTGCCGCCGATGTAGTTCGCCATCAGCTTCATGCCCTGATAGCCCCATTCGAATGGCTGCTGCACCACCGTGCCGACGATGCTGCCTTCCTTGACGCCGCCGAGCGTAATCGGATCCTCGTCGAAGCCGATGATCTTGATCTTGCCGAGCTTGCCGGCCTCCTTGAGCACCTCGTAGATCCGCGGCGTGTTGTAGGAGTAGAAGCCGACGAGGCAGCTCACATCGGGCATGGCGGCGAGGATGTCCTCGACGTTGCGCTTGGCGCGGGTCTGGTCGATCTCGTCGCCGCGAACGTCGACGAGCTCGACCTTCGAGCCTTTGAGCGTCTCCTTCACGCCTTCGATGCGCTCGCGTGCGTTGTCGGCGCCGGGCAGGCCGACGAAGCCGACGCATTTGCCGCCGTTCGGCAGCGCCTTGACCATCAGCTTTCCTGCCTCCTTGCCGAGATCGGTGTTGGAGGAGCCGATATAGGCCACGCGCTTGGATTTCGGCGCGTCGCTGTCGGTGGTGAACAGGACGGTCTGGGACGCAACCTTGTTGAGATGCTCGGTCTGGTTCTTTGGATCGACCGCGCTGACCATGATGCCGGCGGCACCGGCGGCGACGAGGTCGTCCATCACGCGCTGCTGCACGGCGGCCGCAGCCTGTTCCGGATATTTGAACTGGAGCTCGTAGTTGGGCAGCTCGCCCTGCGCCTTCTTCATCCCGGCCTCGGCGATCTTCCAGAAGTCGGACGCCCCGTTGACGACGAAGGCCAGAACCTTCTTGTCCGCCGCATCCGTCGGGCCGACACCCGCTGCGATCGCGAAGGCAACAGACACACCTGCAACCAAGAGACGCTGCATATCATTCCTCCCCTATGCGGTCGGCCCTTTTTGATGGCCAACTCTGCTTGAGCCCAGATTGGGCGCATGCCTCACCCCCAGCGGCACGGCAATCAGCCGCTACCCGCATCGTTGCGGCAGAGGCGGGTCACCGACCCGGCCGGCGAGGTGAAATGAGGCACGTACCTCAAGCTAGCAGAAGCCCGCCGCGCACGCAATTGGAAGCAGCGGTCTGGACGTCAACCGCCGCGCTCGGGTTGGTGTTGCCAGTCCCAACGGCAACCTTTTCGGGCAATCCGCAAGCCGGCCGCGGCTTTAACCGACTGGAAACCATCGCAAATGATCTGAAAATTGTAACGAAACTCTCCGGCCGTCTCCGCGTCGGTTCGCCGGAGGGCCCGTGTGATGACAGAGCGCCAGTTGAGAGAGCAGGAATTCCAGATTGCGCGGTACCGGGATCTGGAGCGCGAGGTGACCGATCCGCTAGCCGCGTGTCTGCTTCACAGCATCATCGAGGAACTCGAGGCCGAGCTGCGCAAGGAAAGACCGGATTGGCACGGGCCCGGTCATTAACGCTTTGTTGGCGCTAATGATGCCACTTGTCGGCGTGGGAACACCAAGGAGGCTGCTCCCATGCTGAAGGACGGCACCTACGCGGCGTGGTACAAGACGCCGATCGACCAGGGTACCGGGATCGTCCATGTCGCAGACGGCCAGATCTGGGGCCGTGACAGCCTGATGACCTATCACGGCACCTGCCAGATCGATGGAGATCGCTTCACCGCAACCGTATTGACGAAGCGTCACACCGACGGACGCGCCACCGTGTTCGGCAACGATCAAGAGCTGACGTTGACGATCGAGGGAAGCTGCCCTGGCAAGATCGCGACCTACACCGCGACAGCACCTCAGGCGCCGGGCATGATCCTCCACGGAACGCTCATCCTCAGGGAACAACAGCCGCCCCCACCTGAACCACCAGGGCAGATGCCGGCATTCAATCCCGACAAGCTGCCGAAATTGCCGAAGCGCTCGCGCTGAACATCGCGACGAATCGCTCGTCGTCTCGCCTGGCCGCTAGCCAGCTCCGAATCCAGCTCATCTGCGGCGCTTCGTCATTCTTCCTCCGGCCAGCCCCGGGCGAGTATCGCCGCCTGTTGCAAGGTGATGCTTCGGACCAGCGGATCCGCATGACGGTGCACGAGTTGCCAATCCGTGCCGTCCTTGCGGTAGACTTCGGTCACGCGTAGCGACCAGTCTTGAGCCGGCAGCCCGCCCACTTCGGCGCGCTGGCGTTCGACCATGACGAGAGCGACGAGCGCGTCGGATGCATAGGTTTGCAAAACCTCAAGTTCGGTTTCGCCTTCCCTGAAGTATCGCGATAGGGCAGCCAGACGCTGGGGGCTAGCGTCGAATCCCCGACTCGTAGGCCCGCCAAAGGGCTGCATCAGAGTGAAATCGGGCGCGATGCGGACAAGCTGGGACCAGCGGTCCACATCGCCACGCACGAAGGCGGCATTCTTCTCGCGGGCGCGTTCGACGAGGCCTGCTATCGCGTCGCTTCCAGCGGCCGCATCGGCCGAAAGCTGACCGGACAGGGGAATTGCTGCGGTAGCGGCCATCATCGAGCGCCGCGATATCTTTTCCTGCTCGCATGGCCACCTGTTCAGCCCGGACGGTTTGTTGGTCATTTCTCAGCTCCTGATCGAACGATGAGCCCCATGCATGAAGCCTTGATCCCAATGAATCCAGCGATATGATTTCAGCAACATGCTGAACCAAATTGATTTATCCAGGATCGACCTCAATCTCCTCGTGCTCTTCCGTGTGGTTTTGGAAGAGCGCCATGTGGCGCGTGCAGCCGCTCGGCTGAGCCTGACGCCGTCGGCTGTCAGCCATGCGCTCGGCCGGCTCCGTCTTCTGCTGAACGATCCGCTGTTTTTGCGGACTCCGAAGGGGGTCGTTCCAACGGAACGGGCCTTGGAGCTTGGAGAGCCGGTGGCCGAGATCATCGCGCGCGTCGAACAGCTGATCGGCTCGGCCACACCGTTCGACCCGGAGCAAAGTGGCCGTCGATTTACGATTGGCGCTCCCGATGCCGTACTGGTCTCAGCGATCGGTCCGCTGTTGCAATCGATCGCGACTGCGGCGCCCCACATTGATATCGGGCTGATCCACCTGATGCCTGCGCCGCGCGGTGGCGCAATCGGAGAGCCTTGGCAGCAAAGCCTAGACATGCTCGAACGACGCGAGCTCGATATCGCAATGCTGCCGCTGCCGGCGGTATCACCGCGTTTCGAGGCGCGCAGGCTTTACGAGGAGGAGTTCGTGCTGGCCATGCGCAAGGGACATCCCTTCGCAAAAGCGCCAACCCATGCTGCGTTCGCGCGATCACAGCACCTGCTGGTCTCTCTCAGCGGGGAACCGCGCGGTTTCGTTGATGAGATGTTGGCAAAGCGCGGCCTCGAACGCCGCATCGCTTTGACTGTTCCGAATTTCATGATGGCGCTTGCCCAGCTTTCCGGGTCTGATTTGATCGCCGCATTGCCGCGCCGACTGGTGGAGCAGCACGCCAGCCGTTTCGGCCTCGTGTTGGTCGAGCTGCCTTTCGCGCGCAAACCGGATACGATCCGGGCCATCGCGACCAAAGCGGCTATGAAAGACGCGGGCATCGCGTGGCTGATGCAGATTGTGGTCGGTTCAATCGGAGCAGGCCGACGCTAGAATCCGGTTTGAACTCAATAGGCGTTCATCTCGGCAAGGGAACGGCATTGTGCTGCCGCGCCTGCGGTGGCGGATCTGGGACCTCCTGCACCCGCTTCTCAAATCGCCCGGAACTGTTCATTGTGCCGGCCCGAAACGAAAAGAAGTGGAGCAGCATCAATGACGGAGGGGGTCTCGCGCCGCCGGTTTGCCAAGCTGGCGGGATTGTCCGCAGCTGGGATTGCGAGTCCCCTTGTCGTCGAAGCCAAGCCGGCGCGGCCGCCGCGCAATGCAGGCGGTTTTCCGGCGGGCTTTCTCTGGGGCACGGCGACGTCGTCCTATCAGGTCGAGGGCGCGGTCGAGGAGGACGGGCGAGGGGCCTCGATCTGGGACAAGTTCGTCCGCATCCCCGGCAAGATCGAGGACGGCACCACCGGCGACCGCGCCAACGAGCACTATCACCGCTACAAGGAGGACATCGCCCTCATCAAGGAGCTCGGCTGCAAGGCCTATCGCTTCTCGGTGGCCTGGCCGCGGCTGTTCCCGGACGGCGACGGCAAGCCCAATCCGAAGGGGCTCGACTTCTACAATCGTCTCGTCGACGAGCTCCTGAAGAACGGCATCGAGCCGTGGCTGACCCTCTATCATTGGGACCTGCCCCAATCGCTCCAGGACCGGTTCGGCGGTTGGCGTTCGACCGAGACCTGCAAGATCTTCGGCGACTACGCGGCTTATGTGGCCGCGCACCTCACCGACCGCGTCAGGAACGTGTTCACGTTGAACGAGAGCGGGCGCTTCGTCTATTTCGGTTACGGCGTCGGCATCGACGCGCCGGGCTTGAAGCTGCCGCAAGCCGATGTCAATCAGATCAGGCACAACAGTGCGCTGGCGCACGGGCTCGCGGTGCAGGCGGTGCGCGCCCATGGCCGCCGCGGCACCAGGGTGGGGCCGGCGGAGAACATCGATGCCTGCGCGCCTGCCTTCGACACGCCGGAAAACGTGCGGGCCGCGGAGATCGCGCTGCGCGAGATGAATGCTGGCTACCTCAACGTCATCATGACCGGCCGCTATACCGACGCCTTCCTGAAATACGCCGGGTCCAACGCGCCGAAATACACCGATGCGGAGCTCAAGATCATCTCTTCGCCGGTCGATTTCCTCGGTCTCAACATCTACGCCCCGCAGAACTACGTGGTGGCCTCCGACCAGGGCGCGGGCTTCAAGCCGCTGCCGATCCCGAAATCGTTCCCGCACATGAATTCGGACTGGCTGCGCGTCGGGCCCGAGACGATCTATTGGGTGCCGAAGCTGGCGGCGAAGATCTGGAAGACGGACGCGATCTATATCAGCGAGAACGGCACCTCCGGCGACGATGTGGTGTCGCCCGACGGCAAGATCTACGACACCGACCGCATCATGTATCTGCGCAACTATCTCGCCCAGCTCCAGCGCGCCACCGACGAAGGCGTGCCGGTGCGCGGCTATTTCCTCTGGAGCCTGATGGACAATTTCGAGTGGGTGTATGGCCTCAACAAGCGTTTCGGGCTGTACCACGTCAATTTCGACACCCAGGTCCGCACGGCAAAACTCAGCGCCAGCTTCTACCGCAACGTGATCGCGAAGAACGCAGCGGGGGTGTAGCGGCTTTCTTCCATGTCGAGCCATCTGGGAGATCGTCATTCCCGGGCTTGTCCCGGGCATCCACGTTCTTCCTGCCCGGAGCCAAGCGTGGATGGCCGGGACAAGCCCGGCCATGACGTCGCTGAGGCTTTCGTGTAGCGGAAAATCTGAGTGAGGGGCGGAGAAACCGTGTAGCGCCGCACATTGACTCTCTTCTCCCCCTTATTCAAAACCGTTCTCAACACCCATAAACAAGAGGACGACGCCAATGCCTGACGCGCTGATCATTGATGCCTGCCGCACGCCGCGGGGCATCGGCAAGGCCGGCAAGGGAGCCCTGTCGGGCATTCATCCGCAGCAGCTCGGGGCGACCGTGCTGCGCGCACTCGCCGACCGCACCGGCATCGATACCGCCGACGTCGATGATATCGTCTGGGGCTGCAGCGCGCAGGTGGCAACGCAAAGCGGCGATCTCGGCCGCATGTCGGCGCTCGATGCCGGCTACGACGTGCGTGCCAGCGCGGTGACGCTGGATCGTTTTTGCGGAAGCGGCATCACCAGCGTCAACATGGCGGCGAGCTCGATCATGGCCGGTGCCGAGGATCTCGTCATCGCCGGCGGCTGCGAGATGATGTCGATGGAGGGACGCCGCGGCGGCGGTCCGATGATGATGGATAGCGGCAATCTGCGCCTGCGGGCACGGCATCCGCAGTCGCATCAGGGCGTCTGCGCCGATGCGATCGCGACGCTGGAGGGCATCACCCGAAGCGACGTCGACGCGCTCGGGCTGGAGAGCCAGAAGCGCGCCGCGCACGCGATCGCAAACGGCCACTTCAAGAAGAGCCTCGTGCCTGTTTACCGCGAGGACGGCAGTCTGGCGCTGGATCATGAAGAATACCCGCGACCGCAGACCACGATGGAAGGCCTCAGCAGCCTGAAGCCGGCATTTCCTGCCGTCGCGGACTACGCGCTCGACGACAAGGGCACGACCTATCGCGGCCTGATCCTGCAAAAGTACCCTGATCTCGACATCGACTTCGTGCATCACGCCGGCAACTCGTCCGGCGTCGTCGACGGCGCTGCCGCGATCCTGCTGGCCTCGCCCGCTTACGCCAAGGCGCATGGCCTTAAAGCCCGGGCCCGCGTGGTCGCGATGGCCAACATGGGGGACTCGCCGACCCTGATGCTGAACGCACCGGTGCCGGCAACGCGCAAGGTGCTGGCCAAGGCGGGCCTCACGATCGACGACATCGACCTGTTCGAGATCAACGAGGCCTTCGCCGTGGTGGCGGAAAAATATATCCGCGACCTCAAGCTCGACCGGGCCAAGGTCAACGTCAACGGCGGCTCGATCGCGCTCGGCCATCCCATCGGCGCCACCGGCTCGATCCTGATCGGCACCGTGCTCGACGAGCTCGAACGGCGCGACCTCAAGCGCGGTCTCGTCACCATGTGCGCCGCCGGCGGCATGGCGCCGGCCATCATCATCGAGCGCGTCTAGCCAATCGCCCACTCACTTTCTCCCCATTTTTACGGGGAGGAAGAGCGGTGACCAGCGATCCGATCCTTATTTTTCAGGGTGAAACACGCGCCTCCTTTCACAAAGAGGCCGGTCGTCGCTTGTCGAAGGCGGCGAATCAGTTCTAGCAAGATGTCGTGCGGGCCTTTGAAACAAGGCAAAAGCCGCTGCCCGAGGCTTCCTCCGCTCCGGAAGTAGCTAAAAAGCAGGGTTTTTTGTCACAGCAGGCCAGAAAAGCCCGTAATTTCGCGACAAAACTGTGCAGAAGGCTATAGGCCTTCAACGGTTGGTCTAATATGCAACCGGCAACGAATCAGAGGAGACACGATGCCGACCCAGATGTCCAAATCGCAATTGATCGAAAAGATTGCGACCGCCACCGAGCTTTCCAAGCGTGACGTCAAGAACGTCATGGAGACGCTGACCGACGTCGGCCACAAGGAGCTCAAGAAGAACGGCCTGTTCCTGGTGCCGGGCTTCGCCAAGTTCGTGGTCATCAAGAAGCCCGCGACCAAGGCGCGCAAGGGCACCAACCCGTTCACGGGTGAAGAGATGATGTTCAAGGCCAAGCCGGCCCGGAAGATCGTCCGCGCCCGCCCGGTCAAGGCCGCCAAGGACGCCGTGGGCTAACAACGCAAAGGCCCCCTCGAACGAGGGGGCCTTTTGTCTGGGGCAGCCGCGAGGGTTCGAGACGGAGGGCTCAACCCTTGCGGCGCTTCACTCGGACCGGGACCGGCTGAAGCCGCGGCTCGGGTCCTGCGAGCCCATCGCGAATCCGGTCGATCGCGCGATCGAGCAATTGGCGCAGCCGCTGCGTCTTCCGCGACCGCTTCGCTCTTTCCAGCAGTTTCTTCATCGCCTTCACTCCGCCGCTTCCTTGGCTTCAGCCGGCTCGAGCGCCGCGGCGATGGCTTCGTCGACGCGCTCCAGCCAGATGAACTCGAGGGTGTCCCGCGCGCTCTTCGGGATGTCGTCATAGTCCCGCTTGTTGCGCGCTGGCAGCATCACCCGCTTCAGGCCGGCAGCAGCCGCAGCCACCACCTTCTCCTTGATGCCGCCGACCGGCAGCACCAGGCCGCGCAGCGAGATCTCGCCGGTCATCGCGGTGTCACTCCTCACCGTGCGGTTGGTGAGCAGGGAGGTCAGCGCCGTGAACATCGCAACGCCCGCGCTCGGCCCGTCCTTCGGGGTTGCGCCCGCGGGGACGTGAACGTGGATGTCGCTCTTCTCGAACGCTTGCGGATCGATGCCGAGCTGAGAGGCCCGGCTCTTCACCAGCGTCAGCGCAGCCTGCACGCTCTCGCGCATGACGTCGCCGAGCTGGCCGGTCAGGATCAGCCCGCCCTTGCCGGGCACGCGCGTGGCTTCGATGAACAGGATGTCGCCGCCGACCGGCGTCCAGGCAAGGCCGGTGGCAACGCCCGGAACGCTGGTGCGCAAGGCGATCTCGCCCTCGAAGCGCGGCTGGCCGAGCACGGTGGCGATGTCCTTTGCCGTCACCACGACCTTCGCGGCCGTGCCTTCGGCGACCTGCACCGCGGCATGCCGGAGCACCTTGCCGATCTCGCGCTCGAGGTTACGCACGCCCGCTTCGCGGGTGTAGCCCTTGACGATCAGCTTCAAGGCCTCCGGCTCGATCTCGGCCTGCTCGGCCGAGAGGCCGTTGGCCTCCAGCTGCCGCCGTACCAGATAGCGCCGCGCGATCTCCAGCTTCTCGTCCTCGGTGTAGCCGGCGAGGCTGATCAGCTCCATGCGGTCCAGCAGCGGACCCGGAATCTGGTCGAGCATGTTGGCGGTCGCAATGAACACGACGCGCGACAGGTCGAAGGGCACGCCGAGGTAATTGTCCCGGAACGTCCCGTTCTGCTCGGGGTCGAGCACCTCCAGCATGGCCGCCGACGGATCGCCCTGCACGCCGCGGCCCATCTTGTCGATCTCGTCCAGCATCATGACGCAGTTCCTCGCGCCCGCCTTCTTGATGCCCTGGATGATGTTGCCGGGCAGCGCACCGATATAGGTGCGGCGGTGACCGCGGATCTCGGCCTCGTCATGCACGCCGCCCAAGCTGACGCGCACGAAGGGACGATCCATCGCGCGCGCGATGGATTGGCCGAGCGAGGTCTTGCCGACGCCGGGCGGGCCGACGAAGCACAGGATCGGCGCCTTGCCCTGCGGGGCGAGCTTGCGCACCGCCAGATATTCGATGATGCGGCTCTTGATCTTCTCCAGGCCGAAATGATCGGCATCCAGGATGGCGCGCGCCTCCTTGATGTCGATCGGCTTCTCCTCGGGCAGCGCCCAGGGCAGCTCGATCAGCCAGTCCAGATAGGTGCGGACCATGCCGGCCTCGCCGGCGGCCTCCGGCATGCGCTCGTAGCGGCGCAGCTCCTTCTTGGCATGCGCTTCCGCCTCCGGCGGCATGTTGGCCTTGGCGATCGCAGCCGTCAGCTCGGCGACCTCGGCCTGCTTGCCGTCGCCTTCGCCCAGCTGGCGCTGGATGGTCGCCATCTGCTCGCGCAGGATCGCCTCGCGCTGCCGCTCGTCGAAGGAGGCCTTGGTCTGCTGGCCGATTTCGTTGCTGATGCGCAGCACCTCCAGCCGCTCGGCCAGATGCTTCGACACCTTCTCCACGCGAAGAGCGAGGTCGATGGTCTCCAGCACCTCCTGCTTGTCCTGCGGCTTGATGTCCATGAACGAGGTTGCCAGATCCGCCAGCGCGCCGGGCGCGCTGGTGCCCTGGAACATCGCGGCGAGCTCGGGCGGTGCCTGCGGCAGCAGCTCGATTGCCTCGATGGCCTGGCGCTGCAGATTCAGCGCGCGAGCCTCGATCTCGGGCGAGGTCGTGGCCGGCTCGGGGATCTGCTGGAAGCGCGCGGCCGGGAACGGCGTCCCCGGCAGGAAGTCGAGGATGCGCGCGCGCTGCACGCCCTGGCAGACGATGTGGTGGGTGCCATCGGGCGCGGTGATGTAGCGCACGATGTTGGCGATGGTCGCGACTCTATAGAGGTCGTCCGGCCCGGGGTCATTGGTCTCGGGGCTGCGCTGCAGGACGATGCCGATCGGCCGCTGCTCGCGCAGCGCCTGCTGCGCGGCGGCAATGGACTTCGCCCGGCCGATCGTGATCGGCGCGATCGCGCCGGGAAACAGCACCATCTCGCGCACGGGGACGATGATCAGCGCATCGTCGGGGATCTTCACGTCGTTATTGCTTTGTTCGTTGTTCATCTGTTCGGTGGCCATGATCGACCTCAGGATTTCGCGAGGCGCAGTGCGACGCAGCCGTCCATCACGAAGCGGCTGATGGCGTAACGGCCGAGGGGCAATGCAATGCGGCGCTCAAAACGCCCTTGCGGCAGCTCGAGCCGATGGATGCGGGCGTTGCGAAGCTCCGGCGGGAGGGTGCGCTGACCCGAGATGACGAGCACGCCGTCATGGATGACGGTCTCGACATTGTCGGGATTGACGCCGGGAAGCGCGACCAGGATCAGGAGCTCACGCTCGGTCTCGAGCACGTCGATCGGCGGCTCCCAGCAGGCTTCCTGGCGGCCGAACTGCTGGCGCAGCCGATCGGCGCGGGTCAGCGAGTCCAGGGCTTCGGACAGCATCCAGTCGAGGGGATTTTTGGGTTGCATGATGCGGGCTCTGGGGGTGGGAAAGCCTGCATATGGGGCCGGTTCCAAGGAAATCCAGTACGGTGGCGCGCACGTGCCATGCGCCGCCGTGCGATCAAGGCAAGCGAACGCCGCGGCATGCGGCCGCGACGTTCCGTTCATTGGCAGGGCGCGGGCTCAGGCCGCCGCGCGGTACTCTTGTTCCGCTTCGAGGTTGATCACGGAGGTGGCGAGCTCGGTCAGCGTCTGATCGGTCGCCTCTTCCTCGTCCAGCGTCTCCTGGAGCAGCCTTGCGGCGTCCTGCATGCCGAGCTCTTCGGCCCAGGTGCGCAGCGTGCCGTAGCGGGAGATCTCGTAGTGCTCGACTGCCTGCGCTGCCGCGAGCAGTCCGGCATCGAGCGCCGGCGCGCCCTTGAACTCCTTCATGATCTCGGCGCCCTCGTCGGCAATGCCGTTGATGGCCTCGCAGGGCTTGCCGCGTGCCGGCTTGCCCAGCATCTTGAAGATCTGGTCGAGCCGTTTGACCTGGCCCTGGGTCTCACGCAAATGCTTGTTGAAGGCGGCCGTAAGCTCCTTGGAATTCGCGGCCTTGGCCATCTTGGGCAGGGTCTTGATGATCTTGTTCTCGGCGAAATAGATGTCCTTCAGCGTCTCCAGAAATAGGTCGCTGAGCATCTTCGGCGCCTGACGCGGCCGGCGCGCCGCGGTCTTCTTTGTCGTGCGTTTCTTCGCTCGTTTAGCCATACGTCCTCCTCATGAGGTAACACGGGAAGGCCTCGCCCTCCTCAATCCTCAGGCGATCAAAGCCGCGCCATGAACGAAAGTTCCAAACTGCAACCGGCGAAGGCTCAGGTCGGGCGCTTGTAGGGATCTTCCTGGCGCTGCCGTGCCTCGGTGTTGCGATCGAGCTGCGCCCGCTCGCTACGGCGCAAGTTGCCCGCCTTCATCACGCCGTAAACGAGCGCCCCGCCGAGCACGAACGCGCCGATGAACCAGAGCCAAAGCATCTGGGCCGAGGCGTGGCCCAGGAGCATGCTAATGCCGCTGTCGCTCATGATTGGTCTCCACGATTGTCCATTGCTATCACGCTGAGCTAAGTCGGCGGTCGAAACCTCGTTCCATGCGACCGCAGCCGGCGACGTCAGACCAGGTCGGTCAGCGGTTGCCGCACCGCTTGCGCTTTCGGCTCGCTGCCCCGGGCGGTGAAGTCTCCGGCTTCGGTGGAAGTCCGCAGCCATTTCGTCACGTCGCTGATTGCGTCCCGCGGCGAGTGGCCGAACTTGCGCAAGCCGCGAAAATATTCGAGCTGAAGGTGGGCCGACGTGCCGCGCTTGGGGATCGACTTCAGATGCTGGATGTCGTCTTCGATGCCGAGATGGTCGACGTGAGGTGCCACCATGGCGATCACCGAATCGAGCCAGCTTCTGAACGAGACCGGCTCGAACGAGACCAGGTCGATATAGGTGCCGTCGGTTCCGTAGCGCTGGGCGCGCCAGCGATTCTCCTCCACCAGCGCGCGGTGCACGGCCGAATAGGTGGCGTTCAGCTCGGGATGGTGGACGGCGTGGCGGACCAGCGCGCGGAACAGCGCCGCGATCGCCACCGAATCCGCGATCGCCGTGCAGCAATCGGTGATGCGCAGCTCGAGAGTCGGATGCTGCAGCGAGGGCCGCAACGCCCACCAGACATAGGTGGCGTTGGTGATGATGCCGGCATCGACCAAGGTCTTCACGTAGGTCTCGTATTCGGAAAGGTTCCGAAACATCTCGGGAAAGCCGGTCCTGGGCAGGGCATCGTTGGCGGCATTGCGGTAGCCCAGCAATCCCGTCGGGTAGCCGCACCAGAACGGCGAGGAGGTCGAGAGCGCCAGCAGCAGCGGCAGGAACGGCACCAGGCGGTGCATGATCTCGACGCGCAAATCGGGCTCGGGGACCTCGACATGGACGTGCAGTCCGCTGATCGGGTTGCCGAGGCCAACCATCCCGAGATCGCTGATGACCTTGCTGTAGCGACGCTTGCGCGTCATGCGCTGCTGCTGCGGCTGCGCCAGCGGGTGTGTGCCGGCCGCGATGATGCCGACGCCGTGGTCCTTGCCGACCTCGGTGAGCACCGCGCGATAATGCGCGAGCTCGGCCAGCGCATCGGTCGAAGACGTCAGCGGCGGGGTCGCCACCTCGATCTGCGATTGCAGGATCTCGGTGGTCAGCCGCTCGCCGAGCCGCTTTTGCGCCGCGGCCATGTAGGGCTTGGGCAGCTCGGATCGCGGCGCCGCGGACTGGCGGTTGACCAGAAAATATTCCTCCTCGATGCCGAAGCGGTAGCGGTGCATCGCCTACGCCGCCCCTTGTGCCTTGGCGTGGCGGCGAACCGCGTCTCCAAAAGCCGCCAGAATGCGCGCCGAGGCGTGGTCGGAGCTCGCCCAATAATCGGGATGGAAAAGCGTGCCGAGCGCAAAATCGCTGGCGCCCTCGACGCTGACGGCCTCGATCGAGCCGTCGTCAGCGACGGCCTCCGCGACGAGACCCGGTGCGAGATCGGCGATCAGGAAGCTGTGCAGCGAATTCACTAGAATCGAATCCGCGCCGCAGATCTGCTGCAGGACGCCGCCCTTGCGCAAGGCCACCTTCTGCCGCAGCCGATAGCGGGCATCCTCGTTGTCCGCGTCGGGCGCGCCATGGCGTTGCTCCTCGGGCAAATCGTCTGGCTCTTTCGCCAGCGTGCCGCCGAAAGCGACGTTCAGCTCCTGGAAGCCGCGACAGATGAACAGAGCGGGGATGCCCCGCGCCAGCGCCCGCGGGATCAGGCGCAGCGCGACCTCGTCGCGGAATTCGTCGAACGGGCCGTCACGCTTCTCGTCGACCGTTTGTCCATAGCGGGACGGATGGACGTTGGTCTGTCCGCCGCCGACGAAGAGGCCGTCGAGCCTGTCCAGATAGGCGTCGATGTCAGCCTCCGGCGCCGCGGGCAGAATCCGCGGCACGGCGCCGGCGACGAGGCCGATCGCATTGACGCAGACCATCGAAACGGCGGCGAGCTGTTCGCCGCGCGCGACCATGGAATCGGAGAGAATGCCGATCTGCGGTGCGCCGCTGCGCCCCTGCCACTGCCCGCGCGAGGCGCTACGCCGCCACTGCTGAAGGCCGTACGCCACGGCATCCGCTGCGCTGCCGAATTGATGAATCGCCGCCTTGAGCTCTCTGACGTTTGTCCCTAATCGGAGTGCCCAACGGCTGCAGGCAACGGGATCGTGCGGATCAATTCTGGAACGGGGCTCGTGCAATTGCTTCGGCTGCTTCTGTTCGTGTATCGATGCACAGTGAAACGGCAATCGTCGGGAATGGTTGCTTTGCGATTGCACCGTTCGATCTCATTGCCTCCGCAGCAGCCTTAACTTTTGTTATGGCTCTCGCGCGTCCTCGGCATGCTGCTCGCCGCCTATTCCGTGCAGTTCGGCATCAACGGGTCGGTCCGGATCGGCCTGCCCCAGTAGCTGCGACAATCTGTTAACCTGTCGCTATCCCGTTCGGCCGGAGTGTCACGGGATCCGGGACGCTTTCGCTTGCACTGTCATGTTGCTTTGACGTAACTCGGTCCAACAAGCCCTCGACAGGAAATCGACATGTCGATGACAGCGGACGAGCTCGGCAAGAGACAGGCCATTATCGACGCCTGCCGGCGCATGAACGCGCTCGGCATCAACCAGGGCACATCGGGCAATATCAGCGTCCGGCATGTGGACGGCCTCCTGGTCACGCCGACCAGCGTGCCCTATGAGGCCATGCGTCCGGACCAGATCGTCTTCATGGCCATGGACGGCTCGCACGCGCCCGACCAGAAGCCGTCGAGCGAATGGCGGTTTCATCGCGACATCCTGAAGTCGCGGCCCGACGTCAACGCCGTCGTGCACGCCCATCCGACCTATTGCACCATCCTGGCGATCATGGGCATGGAGATCCCGCCCGTGCATTACATGATCGCGGCGGCGGGCGGCGACAGCATCCGCTGCGCGCCCTACGCGACGTTCGGAACGGCGGAGCTGTCCGAGCACGCCGTGCGGGCGCTGGAGGGCCGGCTCGCCTGCCTGCTCGATCATCACGGCATGATCGCGATCGGCAAGACCCTGGACAAGGCGATGTGGCTGGCGGTCGAGGTCGAGACGCTGGCGCGGCAATATCACGGCTGTCTGCAGATCGGACAACCGCCGCTGCTCCTGAGCGAGGAGATCGAGCGGGTCCGTCAGCGAATGGCCGGCTACGGCCTGTCGGAAGGGTAGGGCGGGCCAGACGGTGTTAGTGCGGATCAAACATCTCGTGGATCGCAAGAAGACGAACCGCACCATGGTTCGGCTGCGCGCCCTGCTGCGCAGCAACGAGTTCTACCTGATCCCTCTGGCGCTCGTGATCGGCACGCTCGCGGGCGCGGTCGTGACGCTGATGGCCCACATCGCGCAGATCGCGCATGTCGTGATCTACGGCATTCCCATTGACGTCCACCTGTCGGCCCACGCGAGCGTCAGCCCATGGGCGGCACTGATCGCGCCTGCGCTCGGCGGGCTGGTGCTCGGAATCATGGAATGGTCGCGGCGGCGCATGAAGATATCGAACGCGGTCGATCCGATCGAGGCAAACGCGCTGCGGGGCGGCAATCTGTCGATGCGCGACAGCGGGGTGGTCGCAGGCCAGACCCTGATCTCGAACGGCTGCGGCGCCTCCGTCGGCCTCGAGGCGGGCTACACCCAGATCGGTTCGGGCATCGCCTCGTTGATCGGCAAATTCTTCAATCTCCGCCGCAACGATCTGCGCCTGATGGTCGGCTGCGGGGCCGCGGCGGCGATCGCCGCGGCGTTCGGCGCGCCAATCACCGGCGCCTTCTATGCCTGCGAGCTGATCGTCGGCGTCTATGCCGTAGGCAGTGCCGCGCCGATCCTCGCCGCCTCCCTCGCGGGCGCCTTGACCGCGCAATGGCTGGGCGGCGCGCCATACTCGCTGGAGATACCCAAGGTCAGCGCCGTCGGCGTCGAGCAATATCTGGCACTGATCGGGCTCGCCCTCATCACCAGCGGCGTCGGCATCGCCGTGATGCGCTCCTCGCCGATGTTCGAGCGGCTGTTCGCCTGGATGCCGGTCTGGCTGCGTCCTGTGATCGGCGGGCTCATCGTCGGCGGGTTCGCCATCATCACGCCGCAGGTTCTCGCGGCCGGCCATGGCGCCATGGTGCTCGATCTCTTCCACGACATGACGATCGGCCTGATCGCGCTGATCATCGCCTTGAAGGTGACGGCCTGCCTGATCTCGCTCGCCTCCGGCTTTCGCGGCGGCCTGTTCTTCGCCTCGCTGTTCGTCGGCAGCCTGATCGGAAAGTTCTTTGCCGCGGTGCTGCTGCTCATCAGCCCGAACTTCGCGATCGATCCGCTGGTGGCGATGTTGACCGGCATGGCGACGCTCGGCGTCGCCATCGTCGGCGGCCCGCTCACGATGTCGTTCCTCGTGCTCGAGATGACACGTAACGTCGACGTCACCGCCGTGGTGCTGGCCGGCTGCATCGTGACCTCGATCTGCGTGCGCTTCATGTTCGGCCATTCCTTCTCGACCTGGCGCCTGCATCTGCGCGGCGAGACCATCCGCAGCGCCAACGACGTCGGCTGGCTGCGCAATCTCACGGTCGAGCGCCTGATGCGCTCGGACGTCGGCAAGGTGCCCTCGACCACGACGATCGCCGCCGCGCGCCGCGAGTTCGCGCTCGGCTCGCGGCCGGGAATCGTCATCGTCAACAATGCTGACGAATATATCGGCCTCGTCCTGCTGCCCGATTTGTTCTCCAGCGACCTCGACACCATCGCCGACGACATCCAGGTGATCGAGCTCGCCCGCCTGATCGACATTGTGCTGATCCCGGAAATGAACGTGAAGTCGGCGATGGCGGTGTTCGACGAAGCCGAGGCGGAGATGCTGGCGGTGGTCGATTCCACCGACAGCCGCAAGGTGGTCGGCTTCCTCACCGAGAGCTTCGCCCGCCGCCGCTATGTCGAGGAAATCGACAAGGCGACGAGAGGCGTGCTGGGGGCGCTGTCGTAGGCGCGGTTACCGGCCGGGTGGTGCTGCGACGAGCCAGGCCACGATCCGGCGGACCAGCGGCAGCACCAGGAGCAGGGTCGGGAAGGCGACGAGCCAGGACAGTCCCCAGGCGCCCGGCCAGGCCGCCAGGAACGCCGGCGTTGCCCCCAGGCTTCGCAGCGTCGAAATGACCGATACCACCGCCGTCATGAGGATGGACAGCACGAATGGCGTCACGATCGGCGCATAGCGCGCCGGCAGTTTGCGAACCGCAATCATCTGGTTTCTCTAGGAAAAGGACGCGTCGATCACGTTGAACCCTAAAATGGCATCGATCCCGACGGCGTCGGTTGATGCGTTGGTTCACGTAAAACGCTTACGGCGGCCGAAAACGGCGCGGCTGTTCATTAGCCGCTCAGGTTGGCTGGTTCAAGGTGGGTCGGATGGTTCGGGATTTACAATCGTTCAAAGCGTGGCAGATCGCCGCGATCATGAAACTATTTCAGTGGTTTGCGGATTATAGATCGTTTGCTTATGTTTCTTTGGGCGAGAACAGAGGAAATTCGAACATGAGTGTTGGACCCGTGATTTCCGCAGCCGGCCGCAATACGATCGTGGTCGCGCTCGCAGGCCTCGCCCTGATTGCGGCTTCCGCATCCCCGTCTGCAGCGGCGTCGGCCGGGAGCCCGGCCGCCAAGTCGGCTGTCAAGGCGGCCGTTGCCGGCCAGGCTGCCTCCGACGTCACCGATTTCAGCGCACACCGGCGTCGCCATTATCATCGACGCGGGCCGAATGCCGCGGGTCTCGCCTTCATGGGCATGGCCGCAGGTCTGATCGGAGGCGCGATCGCCGAGAGCCGCCGCCGCGAATATTATGAAAACCGCTATTATTATGGCTATGGCCCGCGTTACTACGGCGGCCCTGGTTACTACGGCGGTTCCGGCTACTACTACGATCCGGGCTATCGTTACGCACCGTACTGAGCGCTCCAGGTCTCGACGAGCTCAATCTCGTCTCTCGTAGCCCGGATGGAGCGAAAGCGTAATCCGGGGCTGCGCGCTCGGCATCTTGCGCTGTCCCGGATTACGCTGGCGCTCCATCCAGGCTACGGGACCGAGGTGTGTCGCGGCGCTGTCAACCCGCTCGCGCGAAAATATTCCGCTTTACCGAAATTCGGAAAGGGCGTATGTGTCGCCCATCCCGGCTCAATCTCGAGGGGCGATCATGAGGTCGTCATTGTCGCGAGCCGGGCTTGCGGTGGACGCGGCAGCGTCGTGTACGGATGCCAGGGGCAGGGCGGATTGCTCTCCGTGAGCCCGAGGCTTCGTACGGACGAGCGGCGCTGTCAGGTTCGTCGCGCCGGCATTTCGATGGCAACGTGCACAACGCCGTCGAACCCTGCGGCGCCAACGAACCGCGCGTACGGCAAAACCGTGTGGTCCTGGCCGTCGTTGCTACGGTCAAGCTCTGGCGAATGCGGCCCTCGCGTCAACCGGCGCGGTGCCGGCGACTTTCGCGGGAGTGAGGGAGGCCAGAGGGAACTCGGCTCCCGGGAGAGCGCGGCATAAGCCGTCCGACCATCGCGCAGGGAAGGCCGTGTGTTGGGCTTCACCTGTATGCTGCTGTGCGGTTCTTCCTGCGTGTGCTCTAGCGCAGCGGACCGCGGGTGCCGCCGGCACCCGGCCTTCCCTGCGCCCTCGTGCATATGAGGGCGGCGAGATCAAGCAAAGCTCGGGCGAAGCAGCCGCGAGGCCGAGTACGCACGTCTTCGTCCACACATTCGGTGTCATCGCCCGCGAAGGCGGGCGATCCAGTACGCCGAGACGCCAGTGATTGAATCGAGAGGCCGCGGTGTACTGGATTCCCCGCCTTCGCGGGGAATGACAGTGTTACTTGGAGAAGGCACCATCGCCTCACCTTCGTCGTTCCGAACGCAGCACCACGCTCAGCTCTCGTGCCCCGGACGCAGCGCATCCGCGCCGGCGCCCCTTTGCCCGGCAATTCTGCCGGTGGACTCACCTCCTGCAATCCGGTTCAATGGCAACGAGCTTTCAGGCGATCGGGCAGGCCGGGTGGCGTGCCCAACTCATACGAGAGCCTCCGCCACTTGCGCGAAACGGTCGGGAGTGCTTTTTGCTGAAAGTTCCCCGCGGGGCGCATCGCCCCCGATCCAGAGAGATGAGATGAGCAAACTCGTTATCCGCGCCGGCGATTTCACCTTCGATGCCCGTTTCGAGGAGCAGGCGGCGCCCAAGACTGTCGCCGCCTTCCGCAAGGCGCTGCCGTTCGAAAGCCACATCATCCATGTGCGCTGGAGCGGCGAGGGCGTGTGGATGCCGCTCGGCGACCTCGACTTTGGCGTCGGCTACGAGAACCACACCAGCTATCCCGCCCCCGGCCAGATCATCCTCTATCCCGGCGGCATCAGCGAAACCGAGATCCTGCTGGCCTATGGCGGCGTGCACTTCGCGAGCAAGATGGGCCAGCTCGCCGGCAACCATTTCATCACGCTGACCTCGGGCCTGGAGAACCTCGCAACGCTGGGCAAGAGCGTGCTGTGGAAGGGCGCGCTGCCGATCCGCTTCGAGGAAATCTGAGTGACCGAGCCCCGCTACCCGCGCGATCTCCGTGGCTACGGCCGCAACCGGCCGCATCCGCAATGGCCTGGTGACGCGCGGGTCGCGGTGCAGTTCGTCGTCAATTTCGAGGAGGGTGGCGAGAACAACATCCTGCACGGCGACCGCGCCTCGGAAGCCTTCCTGTCCGACGTGCTCGGCGCGCAGCCCTGGCCCGGCCAGCGCCACGCCAACATCGAATCCATGTTCGAATATGGCTCGCGCGCCGGCTTCTGGCGGCTGTGGCGGATGTTCAACGAGCGGAACTGGCCGACCACGGTGTTCGGCGTCGCCACCGCGCTCAAGCGCAATCCCGAGATTGTCGCTGCGATGAAGGAGGCGGGCTGGGATATCGCGAGCCACAGTCTGAAATGGATCGAGCACAAGGACATGACCGAGGCGCAGGAGCGCGCCGAGATCGCCGAGGCCATCCGCGTGCATACCGAGGCGACCGGCGCACGTCCGCTCGGCTGGTACACCGGGCGCTCCTCGATCAACACCAACCGTCTGTTGATGGAGGAGGGCGGCTTCCTCTATCTCTGCGACTCCTATGCCGACGATCTGCCCTATTGGGTTAAGGGCGCAAATGGCAAGCAGCTCATCATTCCCTATACGCTCGATGCCAACGACATGCGGTTCATCAACCCGCAAGGGTTTGCCGAGGGCGAGCAGTTCTACACCTATCTGAAGGACGCCTTCGACGTGCTCTACGCGGAGGGCGAAACCGCGCCGAAGATGATGTCGGTCGGCCTGCATTGCCGCCTCGCCGGCCGGCCGGGCCGCGCAGCGGGCCTGATCCGCTTCCTCGACTATATCGGCAAGCATGAGCGCGTCTGGGTGCCGACCCGGTTGCAGATCGCGCAGCACTGGCACGAGAAGCACGCCCATCTTGCCGCCGACGCATTCGAGATCGGGTGAGATGATGTCGAAAGTCTCGCTCGCCGATCTCAACGCTGCAAGCACGGCCGACTTCGTCGCGGCGCTCGCCAACGTCGTCGAATATTCGCCGTGGATCGCCGAGCAGCTCGCGGCAAAGCGGCCGTTCGCCGGTATCAACGAGCTGCACGCCGCGCTGATGGCCGCGATCCAGAGTGCCGAGCCCGACGTGCAGCTGGCGCTGATCCGGGCGCATCCCGATCTCGCCAACAAGACGCAGCGCGCCGCGGGCCTCACCGCGGAATCGACCGACGAGCAGAACAGCGCCGGGCTCGACCGGCTGTCGGATGCCGAATATTCCGCGTTCGAGCGGGCCAACAACGCCTACCGCGACAAGTTCGGCTTCCCCTACATCGTCTGTGTGCGCCGTCACACCAAGGATTCCGTGCTGCGCGACTTCGAGGCGCGGCTGCTCAACATCGCCAAGACCGAGATAAGGCGTGCGATCGAGGAGATCGGCCGGATCTCGGCGCTGCGGCTCGACCAGCTGGTCGCCGCCGACGACAGGCTGAAGGTGCACGGCCGGCTCTCGACCCATGTGCTGGACAACCAGATCGGCAAGCCCGCACCTAGCATCCCGATCGAGCTCGTGGAGCTCGCGAGCCTTGGCGAGAACCGCGTCATCGCGCGCACCGTGACCAATGCCGATGGCCGCACCGACCAGCCGCTGATCGGCGGCCGTCCGCTGCCGATCGGCCGCTACGAGCTGCGCTTCAGCGTCGCGAAATATTACGCCGCGCGCAACGTGCCGCTGTCCGATCCGCCGTTCCTCGACGAGATCCCGCTGCGCTTTGCGATCAGCGAGCCGGAAAGCCATTACCACGTGCCGCTGCTGGTCACGCCCTGGAGTTACTCGACCTATCGCGGCAGCTAAACATGTTGCGCCGATGCGGCGGCTGACGCCGCGTCGGCCTCCGCGGCAGCGCCACCGCTCAACCCGTTGAAGAAGGCATTGAGCAGCACCGACACGACCGCGCAGAGCAGGATGCCGGACTCCAGCAGCGGATGCAGATCGTGCGGCAGATTGCGGAAAAAACCGGGAGCAACGAGCGGGATCAATCCAAAGCCGATCGAGATCGCGACAATGAAGAGATTGTAGCGGTTGTTGCGGAAATCGACCGCGGCCAGGATGCGTGCGCCGGTGGCCGCCACCATGCCGAACATCACGAGGCCGGCGCCGCCGAGCACGACCAGCGGCACCGCCTCCACCAGCGCGGCGAGCTTCGGCAACAGCCCGAGCACGAGCAGGATGCACCCGCCCGTCACCGTCACCCAGCGCGAGCGCACGGCCGTGACCGAGACGAGGCCGACGTTCTGCGAAAACGAGGTATAGGGAAACGTGTTGAAGATGCCGCCGAGCAGCGTGCCGAGCCCGTCGGCGCGCAAGCCGCGGCTCAGGGCTTCGCGGTCGACGGCCTTGCCGGTGATCTCGCCGAGCGCCAGGAACATACCGAGCGATTCGATCATCACCACGATCATGACGATGCACATGGTGATGACAGGCACCAGGTGGAATTGCGGCATGCCGAAGCGGAAGGGAAGCACGAGTGCGCCCCAGGAGGCGGCGGCGACCTTGTCGAAATGCATCACGCCCAGAATGCTCGCGAGCACCGCGCCGGCGATGATGCCGAGCAGCACGGCCACGTTGGCGAGAAACCCGCTGCCCCATTTGATCAGGCCGAGGATGACGAGCAGCACGAACAGCGAGATGCCGAGCCCCTGCAATTGCCCATAGGCTGGATTGGGAAAGCTGCCGGGAACGCCGTCGACCACCTTCGTCAACGTCGGTAGGCCGCCGCCGGCCCAGTTGATGCCGACGCGCATCAGGGAGATGCCGATGATGAGAATGATGGTGCCGGTGACGACGGGAGGAAACAGCGGCAGCAGCCGGCTGACGAACGGCGCAACGACGATGCCGAACAGGCCGGCGGCGATCACGGAGCCGTAGATGCCGAGCAGGCCGATTTCCGGTGAAGCTGCCATCGACAGCATCGGGCCGACCGAAGCAAAGGTCACGCCCATCATCACGGGCAGGCGGATGCCGACGCCGGGGAAGCCGAGGCACTGGACCAGCGTCACAAGTCCGCAGGCGAACAGGTCGGCGCTGATCAGGAAGGCGACGTCCTCCGGCGGCAGCTTCAGCGCGCGGCCGATGATGAGGGGGACCGCGACCGCGCCGGCATACATCACCAGCACGTGCTGGAGCCCGAGCGCGAGCAGGCGCGGGACCGGCAGGACCTCGTCGACCGGATGGACGTCGTTGCTCATGGATGTATCGCCCGAAACATCTATCTAGCCAAATTTGTCATGGAGCGCCGGAAACAGCCGGTCCGGCTTGAAGGGCGGCGCAGTAAAGCGAATGCCGGTGGCGTCCGCGATCGCGTTGCCGAGCGCGGCGGCGACCGGATTGTAAGGGCTCTCGCTCATGGACTTCGCGCCGAGCGGGCCGATCGTGTCGGACGTCTCGGCGAAGAGGACCTCCGTGCGCGGGACGTCGGCGAAAGAGGGCAGGTGGTAGTCGCGGAATTTCGGATTGGTGACGCGCCCGCTCGCGTCGATCACCATCTCCTCGTAGAGCGCAGCGCCGAGCGCCTGCGCCACGCCGCCTTCGACCTGACCGCGGCACTGCATGGGATTGGCGACGACGCCGGCGTCCGCGGCGTGCACGCTCCTGAGAATCCGGAGCTCGCCGGTCGCCTTGTTCACCGCGACGCGAAAGCCCTGCACGTTGAACCCGACCGATCGCGGCGTGCCGCCGGACGTGCCGCTGCCTGCGAACGGCCGACCGCGCTCGCGGGCGAGCTTCGCCAGCTCCGCAAAAGGCATGCGGCGGACGCCGCTGACGACGGAGTCCGCATCGAGCGCGCAAGTTTCCACATCGCACAGCCAGGCCCCGGCGGCGGCCGTCTTCAGCTCGCTCGCAAGCTGCACGGCTGCCGCATGCGTCGCCTTGCCGGCAACGAAGGTGCCGGCGCTGCCATACGCGCCGGTGTCGTGGCCGCCATGGGCGGTGTCGGACTGGCGCAGATGGATTCTCTCGACGGTGGTCGCCAGCGTGGTCGCCGCGATCTGGCGATGCACGGTGCTGGTGCCGTTGCCGAACTCGGCCGTGCCTACGGTGAGGTCGAAGCCTCCGTCGTCGTTGAGTGCGATCGTCGCATCGGCGAAGTGGCCGGCCGGCGGCACGGTGTCGATCATGGTCAGCGCAATGCCGTCGCCGATCAGCCAATCCGGCGACAGCTCCGGCTGCGGGTCATCGGCCTGCATCGCGCGCTCGACGAGATCGAGGCACTGGTCGAGCCCGTAGGAGCCGTAGAGCACGTCGTGATATTCGGACGGCGGCGGCGACAGCATGGGATCGCCGGGCCTCACGATATTGCGCCGGCGCATCTCGTAGGGACTGATGCCGAGCTGCCGCGCCAGTTCGTCGATCGCCGCTTCCACCGCGATCAGCGCCTGCGGCAGGCCATAGCCGCGAAACGCGCCCGCCGGCACGGTGTTGGTGTAGACGGCGACGCCGTCGACCCGCTTGTTCGGGCAATTGTAGACGGCGATGGACTCCGCCAGCGCGTGGAACATCACCGGGCCGGCATGATTGCCGTAGGCGCCGGTGTTGGAGAGCACGTCGAGCTGAAGCGCGGTAAGCTTGCCGCCCGCATCGGCGCCGGCCTTGACGTGGATCCGCATCGGATGCCGCGTCGAGGTCGCGATGAACTGCTCCTCGCGTGTCAACTCCAGCTTGACCGGCCGCCCGGTCTTCAGCGCGGCAAGCGCCAGGATGTCCTCGACGAACATCTCCTGCTTGCCGCCAAAGCCGCCCCCGACGCGTTCGCAGAACACGCGGACATTGTCCATGGGAAGCTGGAAGATGTCCGACAGGGCGCGCCGGGTCAGGAACGGCACCTGGGTCGAGGTGCGGACGTTGAGCACGCTGGAATCATCGAGCCAGGCGAGGCCGCCATGGGTCTCGAGCGCAGCGTGCTGCACACGGTGACTGTGGAAAGTGGCCTCGTAGGTAGCGGCAGATGTAGCCAGCGCCGACGCGACATCGCCGAACTCGCCATGCGTCTCCGCGACCAGGTTTCGCTGGGCATCGGCAACGCGATTCGCAGTTGTACGGTCGGGATGAACGACCGGCGCACCCGGGGCCATCGCCAGCTCCGGATCGATCAGCGCCGGCAGGACCTCGTAACTGACTTTCAGCTTGCGGCATGCCGCCTCGGCGGCGGCTTCGGTCTCGGCGACGACCGCGGCAACCTTCTGGCCGATGAAGCGGACGACAGCGTCGAGGACGCGAGTATCCTCCGGGTCCATCCAGTCCTTTTCGTGCCGCGCCGTGGACATCAGGACGGACGGCGCATCCTCGTGCGTCAGCACGGCGTGTACGCCGGGGATGCTCAGCGCGTCCGACTTGTCGATCGCAATGATCCTGGCGTGCGCATGCGGCGAGCGCAGCAGCTTGATGTGCAGCAGGCCATCGATTGCAGTGTCGAAAGTGTAGCGTGCCGTGCCGCGGACCACGTCGGGGCCTGCGGGGGCCGGCAGGCTGCGGCCGAAGGCGGCGCCCGCCTCGACGCTTGCCTCGACATTGGTCTTGCCGAGGATCGCGTCCTCGATCGACCGATAGCCGGTGCAGCGGCAGATATTGCCTTTCAGCGCCGCGCCGAGATCGGTGCGCTGCGCCTGGTTCAACGAGGCGCAGGTCAGGATCATGCCGGCGGTGCAGAACCCGCATTGGAAGCCCTGCGCATCGAGGAAGGCCTGCTGCATCGGGTGCGTGCCGTGATCGCCGCCAAGGCCTTCGATCGTGGTCACGGTGCGGCCCTCGGCCCGGAACGCCGGGATCAGGCAGCTGTGCACCGGCTCACCGTCCAGCAACACGGTGCAGGCGCCGCAGTCGCCGGCATCGCACCCCTTTTTCACGCCGAAATGGCCGAGCTCGCGCAGGAACGTGCGCAGGCACTGGCCGGCGCGCGGCTCCTGGGAAAATCCCCTGCCATTGACCTCCAGGCTCATGCGGGTATCGCTCCCAGCAGCTCGACGCGAATGTCCTCGGCCAAGCGCATCGTCATGTGCTTGCGCCAGAGTGGCGCGCCATGGATATCCGTGTGGTACAGATCATCGGTAATCTCCTGCATGAGCGCGGCGCGCAGCGAGCTTGCGTCCGGAGCCTTGCGGAAGTGCAGCTGGATCGGCCGTACCGTCGACGCAGTGACTGTGATTGTCAGCGTATCGTCGGCTTCGAGACTGCCGATCAGCAGCGCCGCCGAGCGGCCGACCGGCGCCAGCGAGATCTGGCGGAAGGCCGTACGGCGCTTCAGAGCGGGAAGCGGGATATCGATCTGCCGGAGCAGGTCGCCTGGCGTCAGGCGATTGCGTTGGTTGCCGGTGACGAATTCGGTGACCGGAAGCCTCTGTTCGCCGCCGCTGGCCTTCCAGATGGTGCAGACGCCGTCGAGTGCCGACGTCAGCGAGATCATCGGCCCCGCAGGCAGCGACATGCAGAGATTGCCGCCGACGGTTGCGGTCTTCCAGATCTTGAACGAGGCAAGGAAGGCCCGGCAGCACTGGTTGATCAGCGGCGCTGCGAGCCAATCGGACGGGCAGGCGAGTCCATCGAGCTCTGCGATGGTGCAAGTGGCGGCGATCGAGAGGTGGCTCTCTGTGATCGCAAGTGCCGGCCATTTCAGATCGGTGAGATCGATCAGCCGCGTCAGATGCGTTTGCGGCTCCGAGAACAGCCAGGTGCCGCCCGCGAGCCAAGCATCACCTGCCGTCCAAACGGGCAGCTGCGCGCGCGTTTGCGGATGGGCGACGGCTGTGATGGTATTCAAGTCCATGGCTGCGCCAACGCTTCCGACGGTTGAATGGTCCGAGCGAAGTGTTGCAAGACGGGAGCCAAGTGGCAACAACAAGTCGAAAAGGACGCAATCGTCCTCGGCCTTGCAGGTCCGCCGTCAGGGTGGGCGAGGAGAAGCAGGATCATGACTGAGGCAAGTTCGACCTGGATCAGGGATCCGCTGGCCATCCTCGCCGACGGGGCCGAGCGCGGCATTGTCGTGAAGGGCGGCCGGATCGTCGAGCTCGTGCCGGCGGGCGGTGTGCCCGCAACCGCCGATGTCGCAGTGTTCGATGCGGGCGAACACGTCGTGCTGCCGGGCCTGATCAATACCCATCATCACTTCTACCAGACGCTGACGCGGGCGGTGCCGGCGGCGATGGACCGCGAGCTGTTCCCCTGGCTCCAGGCGCTCTATCCGGTGTGGGCAAGGCTGACGCCGGAAGCGCTCGAGCTCGGCGTCACCGTGGCGATGTCCGAGCTCTTGCTCTCCGGCTGCACCGCCACGACGGATCACCACTACGTCTTCCCGGCCGGACTCGAAGACGCCGTCGATATCGAGGTGGCGGTGGCTAAGCGCCTCGGCGTGCGCGTGCTGCTCACGCGCGGCTCGATGAACCTATCGCAGCGCGACGGCGGCTTGCCGCCCGACAGCGTCGTGCAGGACGAGGACACCATTCTCGCCGATAGCGCCCGCGTGGTCGCCAAGCATCACCAGCGCGGCGCGGATGCGATGGTGCAGATTGCGCTCGCGCCATGCTCGCCGTTCTCGGTGACGACGTCGCTGATGCGCGCCACCGCCGATCTCGCCGACAAGCTCGACGTGCGCCTGCACACCCATCTCGCCGAAACCGAGGACGAGAACAGCTTCTGCCAGCAGATGTATGGCTGCCGTCCACTCGACTATCTCGAGCAATGCGGTTGGCTCAATGCGCGCACCTGGCTCGCCCATGGAATCTTCTTCAATCCGAACGAGATGAGACGGCTCGGCAAGGCCGGCACGACCGTCAGCCATTGTGCGTGCAGCAACCAGCTGCTCGCGTCGGGCTGTTGCCCGGTGTGCGATATGGAAGAGGCCGGCGTCGGGATCGGCATTGGTGTCGACGGCTCGGCCTCCAACGACGGATCCAACCTCATGCAGGAGGTCCGGGCCGCGTTCCTGCTGCAACGTGCGCGTTATGGCGTCACCAAGGTCAGCCACAAGGATGCCCTGCGCTGGGCCACCAAGGGTTCGGCGGCGTGTGTCGGCCGGCCGGAACTCGGCGACATCGCCGTCGGCAAGGCCGCCGATCTTGCGCTGTTCAGGCTCGACGAGCTGCGCTTCTCCGGCCACGGCGATCCGCTGGCTGCGCTCGTGCTGTGCGGGGCGCATCGCGCCGACCGGGTGATGGTGGCTGGAAAATGGGCCGTGATCGACGGTGCGATCCCGGGTCTCGATGTGGCAGACCTCATCCGCCGCCACAGTTCCGCGGCGCGGGCCATGCGGGCTGGATAGCCGGGCGAAATAGAGAAAGAGGGGGCAGCCACAAGTGCCGGGTGCTTCTGGCCACCCCCTCCGAACCTCCTCCGGGAGGAGCAGGTGATTTAGTCAATGCAAGAAGCGTGCTACTTGCCCGGCAGCTTGTCGTCGATGCCTTTCACGTAGAAATTCATGCCGAGGATCTGGCCGTCATCCAGGTGACCGCCGCCCTTGCATTCGACCGGCTTGCCGTCCTGCCCAACGATCGGGCATTTGAACGGATGCAGCTTGCCCGCGGTGATCGCGGCCTGGGCATCCTCAGCCATTTTTTTCACATCGTCAGGCATGTTGGTGTAGGGCGCCATCGCGAACATGCGGCTGTCGAGGCCACCCCAGGTGTCCTCGGACTTCCAGGTGCCGGCGAGCTCGGCCTTGACGCGCTCGATATAATAGGGCCCCCAGTTGTTGATGATCGAGGTCAACTGGGCTTTTGGCCCGAACTGGATCATTTCGGAATCCTGGCCGAAGGCCAGCTTGCCGCGTTCGCTGGCGATCTGCATGGCGGCGGGCGAATCCGTGTGCTGCATGATGACGTCGGCACCCTGGTCGATCAGCGCCTTGGCGGCGTCGGCCTCCTTGCCTGGGTCGAACCAGGTGTTGGCCCAGATGATCTTGACCTTGATGTTCGGATTGATGGTCTGCGCCGCCAGTATCGTCGCGTTGATGCCGGAGACGACCTCCGGAATCGGGAACGAGCCGATATAGCCGAGCACGCCCGACTTCGACATCTTGGCCGCAATCAGGCCTTGAATGTAGCGGCCCTGATACCATTTCGCCGAATAGGTCGACATGTTCGGGTTGCGCTTGTAGCCGGTGGCGTGCTCGAAATGCACGTTCGGATATTTCTTGGCGACCTTCAGCGTCGGATCCATGTAGCCGAACGATGTGGTGAAGATCAGTTTGTTGCCGGCACGGACGAGCTGCTCGATCGCTCGCTCGGAGTCCGGGCCTTCGGGCACGTTCTCGAGATAAGTGGTCTCGATCTTGTCGCCCAGTTCCTTCACCAGCGCCTGGCGACCGAGGTCGTGCTGATAGGTCCAGCCGAGGTCTCCAATCGGACCGAGATAAACGAAGCCGACTTTCAGCTTGTCGGCGGCGGAGGCCGCACTGACGCTCCCAGCGAGCAAGAGCCCGGCAGCCAGTGCAAGAAGTGATTTCCTCATCATCGATCTCCAAACTTCGGGGGAAGCCACGATCCGCAGCATGCGCGCCCCATCGTGCACACTGCGGAAACGAAATCTAGCGGTCGGGCACGAACACCGTGCCGAGCGCGGCCGGTGCGGTCGAGCCGCCCGTGCGCGCGCGGGAGAGCAGGACCAGCACGATGACCGTCGCGAGATAAGGCAGTGCCGACATGAATTGCGAGGGAATGCCGACGCCCCATCCTTGCGCATGCAGTTGCAGGATCGTCACCGCGCCGAACAGATAGGCGCCGACGACGAGCCGGCCCGGCCGCCAGGACGAGAACACCACCAGTGCCAGTGCGATCCAACCGCGGCCGGCGGTCATGCCCGGAATGAAGAACGGCGTATAGGCGAGCGGCAGATAGGCGCCCGCAAGACCCGCGCAGGCGCCGCCGAACATCACGGCGAGGGTGCGGATGCGCAGGACGGGATAGCCGAGCGCATGTGCGGAAACGTGATTGTCGCCGCAGGCGCGCAGGATCAATCCCGCTCGCGTGCGGTACAGGAACCACCACACGGCGACGATCAGCGCGATCGAGAAATAGACGAAGCCATTCTCGCCGAACAGCACGCGGCCGATCAGCGGAATATCCGTCAGGACGGGAATAGAGAGTTGCACGGCCGGCGTGATGCGCTCGCCGACGAAGCCGGCGCCGATCAGACCCGAGAGGCCAACACCCAAGATGGTCAGCGCGAGGCCGGTTGCGACCTGGTTGACGGCGAGCCCGAGTGCCATAAGCGCGAAGACGAGCGACATCAGCGTGCCGGCGGCGACGCCGAACAGCGCGCCGATAAAGATCGATCCGGTCAGCCAGGCGCCGGCAAAGCCACAGGCCGCGCCGACGATCATCATGCCCTCGACCCCGAGGTTGAGCACGCCGGAACGCTCGGCCACGAGCTCGCCGGTCGCCGCAATCAACAGCGGCGTCGATGCGGCAAGCACCGCCAGGATGATGGCCTCAACCAGCTCCACGGGCCATCACCTTTCGGTTCGGGAACACCAGCTTGAAGCGGTAGAGAATGAGGGAGTCGCAGGCGAGCACGTAAAACAGCAGAATGCCCTGAAAGACCTTGGTGACGTCCAGCGGAATCTTCATCGCGATCTGCGCCTGCTCGCCGCCGATAAAGGTCAACGCGAGGAAGAGGCCTGCAATTAATATTCCAAGCGGGTTCAGCCGGCCGAGGAAAGCGACGATGATCGCGGTAAAGCCGTAGCCTGGCGAGATGCCGGGCTGGAGATGTCCGACTGGACCCGCCACCTCGATGACGCCGGCAAGCCCGGCCAGCGCCCCGGAGACGGCGAAGGTCAGGATGATGAGCTGGTTGGCGTTGAAGCCGCCGAACCGCGCGGCGCGCGGCGCAGCGCCGACCACGCGGATCTCGAAACCCTTGATGGTGCGCCCGAGCAGGATCGCGGCTGCCGCGACGACGAGCAGGGCGATGATCGAGCCGAGATGCAGCCGGCCGCCTTCGATCAGCAACGGCACGGTCGCTACCGGATCGAACTCGGCCGTGGTCGGGAAATTGAAGCCGTGCGGATCGCGCCAGGGGCCGCGCACGAGATAGTCGAGGAAGAGGTCGGCGACATAGACCAGCATCAGGCTGGTCAGGATCTCGCTGGCGCCGAATTTCACCTTGCAGATCGCCGGGATCAGCGCATAGAGCGCGCCCGCAGCGGCGGCGAGGACGAGCATAGCCGGCAGCACCCAGGCGCCGGCATCAGTACCTTGCGTCTTCACCGCGATCCAGCTTCCCGCGACTGCGCCGATCAGGAATTGCCCTTCGGCGCCGATGTTCCAGGCGTTGGCGAGATAGCACAGCGACAGGCCGATCGCGATCATCACCAGCGGCGTCGCCTTCACCGCGATCTCCTGGAGCGAATAGCCGTCGGTGAGGGGCGCAATGAAATAGGCGTGCAGGGCAAGCAGTGGATTCTTGCCGAGGATCGCGAACAGGATGACCATGGTCACGATCGTGAGGCCAATCGCGATCAGGGGGGACACCAGCGCGATCGTGCCGGAGCGCTCGGCACGCTTCTCAAGCACCAGCTGCATGCGCGATCTCCTTTGGCTGCAGGCTGCTGCCGCCCATCAGAAGGCCCAGCTTCTCGCGGCTTGCTTCGCGTGCCGAGAGCGGAGCCGACAGCTTGCCGTGGAACATCACGGCGATGCGGTCGGCAATCTCGGCGAGCTCGTCGAGATCCTGGCTGGTCACGAGGACCGCGGCGCCTGCGGTGGCGAGATCAAGCAGCGCCTGACGGATGACGGCGGCGGCGCCGGCATCGACGCCCCAGGTCGGCTGGCTCACCACCAGTACCGCGGGATTGCGCAGGATCTCGCGTCCCACGATGAACTTCTGCAGATTGCCGCCGGACAGGCTGGCGGCCTCGGGATCGCGCTTGGCCTTGCGGACGTCGAAGGTTTCGGTGGCGCGGTCGACCGTTCTCAGCGTGGCCGTTGTATCGATGAAGCCGCGATGGACCATGCCGCTGGCGGCATGGCCAGTGAGCAGCGCGTTCTCCGACAGCCTCATCCGCGGCGCGGTGCCGTGGCCGAGCCGCTCTTCGGGAACGAAGGCCGCGCCCAGCTTGCGCCGCTGCGTGATCGAAAGGTGACCGGCGGCGATGCCCTCGATCACCACCGTCCCGGGGGCCTTCGCGAGGCGCTCGCCGGAGAGCGCCGCGAATAATTCGTCCTGGCCGTTACCGGCGACGCCGGCGATGCCGAGAATCTCGCCGCCCTTCAGCTCGAATGAGATGTGCTCGAGCCGCACGCCGTGCGCTTCGACGGGAGCCAGCGAGAGATCGTTGACGACGAGCCGCGGCACGGTGGTCCTGCGGCCGGATGCGCCCTTCACCTCCTTGACCTCGCCGCCGACCATCATCCGCGCAAGTGAGGCGGCGGTTTCGAGCCGAGGATTGCAGGTGGCGACCTTCCTGCCGCCGCGCAGGATCGTCGCCGTGTCGCAGAGCCGCTTCACCTCCTCCAGCTTGTGGCTGATATACAGGATGGCCCGGCCCTCGGCCTTGAGGCGCTCGAGCACGATGAAGAGCTGGTCGGCCTCTTGCGGCGTTAGCACCGCGGTGGGCTCGTCCAGGATCAGGAATTTCGGATCCTGCATCAGGGCGCGGACGATCTCGATGCGCTGACGCTCGCCGACGGAGAGTTGCCACACCTCACGCCTGGGATCGAGCGGCAGACCATAAGTCTTCGACACCTGTTCCAGCCGGGCCGACATGTCCTTGAAGGATTCCTTGCCGTCGAGGCCGAGCGCGACGTTCTCGGCGACCGTGAGATTGTCGAACAGCGAGAAGTGCTGGAACACCATGCCGATGCCGCGACTGCGCGCTTCGGACGGACCGGACAGCACGATCCGCTCGCCATGCCAGTGAATTTCGCCGGCGCTGGGCTGGATCAGTCCGTAGATCGCCTTGACCAGCGTCGACTTGCCGGCGCCGTTCTCGCCCAGCAGGGCGTGGATTTCCCTCGGCCGGATCTCGATATCGATGCAATCGTTGGCGAGGAAATCGCCATAACGTTTGGTGAGCCCGATCGTCCTCAGGAGCGGGAACTCGCCGGAATGCTGGCCGTTGGGCGTCGGATCTAACATCCGCTGATGCGCTCGCATGGGTTAACTGCCTCGATATTGGGCCAGTTTGAACCCCCGCGTAAGATGCGAAAAGCCGCATTCCCTGCTTAATCCATCGGCAGCGGACACCGATCAGCCTCTGCTATTTGATCCACACACCTTCATGCAGCGCTTCGGCTTCGTCCTCCAGCAACGGTCCGACGACCTCCGTTGGCCGCTGGCCGCGGGCAAAGACCTCGCGGCAGGGCAGATCGAGCGTCGGATTCTCCGGATGGTTGCCGGTGATGCCGCGCAGGCGATGTTCGCTGAGGCCATAGACGACGCGGCCGATGCCGGCCCAGTAGATCGCGCCGGCACACATCGCGCAGGGTTCCGCTGAGGAATAGAGCGTGGCTTTCGCCAGCACCTCGCGATCGAGTGTACGACAGGCCTGGGTGGCTGCAAGACGCTCGGCATGCGCGGTGCCGTCGCGATCCGGCATGTAGCCGTTCTCAGTTTCGATCAGCACCTTGCCGTCGGCATCGACGACGATGCAGCCGAAGGGGTGGTTGCCATGGGTGAGGGAACGGCCGGCGACCGCGAAAGACAGGCGCAGAAAGTGCTCGTCCCGCCCTGATGCGTCGCCCATCGATCCTCCGTTCAGTGCCCCGCCATGTGGCGGCCGACCACTGTGAGATCGGCTTCGCTGGTCCGCGCTTCATACACGAATTCGCCGTGGAACATCACCACGAGCCTATCCGACAGTTCGAGCAGCTCGTCGAGGTCCTCGCTGACGAGCAGGACGGCGGCGCCGCGGTTGCGCGCGGCCATGATCTCGGCGTGGATCTGCGCCACCGCCGCGAAATCGAGGCCGAAGCAGGGATTGGCCGCGATCAGCACCTCGACGTCGCCGCCGAGCTCGCGGGCCAGCACCGCGCGCTGCACGTTGCCGCCCGACAGCGCCGAGATCGGCGTGTCAGGCGTGCGGGTCTTGATCTTGTACCGGGCAATCTTCGTCCTCGCGTCGTCGCGAAAGGCGCTGGGATTGAGCCACCAGCCGCCACTTGCAAAGGGCGCACGGTCGAAATCACGGAAGGCGACGTTTTCGGCGACGCTCATGCCGCCAACGCAGGCATTCTTCAGCGGCTCCTCGGGCAAGAGAGACATCTTGTGGCGCCGCATCTCCTCACGGCTGGCGTGATAGGGATCGCCGGCGACGCGAATCTCGCCGCTTTCGGCCTCGCGCTGGCCGGCCAGCACCTCGACGAGCTGGCGCTGGCCGTTGCCGGAGACGCCGGCGATGCCGACGATCTCGCCGACGCGGACGGTGAGCGAGACATCGTGCACGGCAACGGCGCCCGCATCGTCCAGGGCGCGGAGCTTTTGCAGCTCCAGCCTGGCCTGACCGGCTTCGCCGGTGCGCGGCGGCTGCACCGTCAACTCCTCGGCACCGATCATGGTGCGGGCCATCGCGTCCGGCGTCAGCTCGGAAACCTTGCCGGCACCGGCGAGCTTGCCGCGGCGCAGGATGGTGACGTCATCGGCAAACGCCATGACCTCGCGGAACTTGTGCGTGATCATCAGGATGGTCAGCTCGCCCTTCACAACCATGTCGCGGAGCATGCCGAGCACCTCGTCGGCTTCCGCTGGGGTCAGCACCGAGGTCGGCTCGTCCAGGATCAGGAAGCGCCGCTTCAGATAAAGCTGCTTGAGGATCTCGCACTTCTGCCGTTCGCCGGCAGAGATGTCGGAGACCTTTGCGGAGAGCGGTACCTTGAAGGGCATGCTGCCCAAGAACGCCTCCAGCTCCTTCATCTCGTTCGGCCAGTTCACCACGGCCGGCACGTCATCGCGCGCCAGCACAAGGTTTTCGGCAACCGTCATCGCCGGCACCAGCGTAAAATGCTGGTAGACCATGCCGAGGCCGAGAGCGTGGGCATCCTTCGGGTTGGCGATCGCCTGCTCGCGGCCGCCGACGATGATGTCGCCTTCGGTCGCGTGGTAGTAGCCCATGATGCATTTGACGAGGGTGGATTTGCCGGCGCCATTCTCGCCGAGCAGGGCGTGGAACGAGCCCGGCCGCACCTTAAGCGCGACATTGTCCAGCGCCAGGAAGTCGCCGAAGCGCATGGTCATGGCGACGGCGTCGACGCCGAAGGCGCCCGAGGGCGGTGGCGTTTCGCCGATGATCACGAAATTGCTCCGATGAAGGCATCAGAGGTCGAGACTGCGCCGAACACGCCGCCCTGCATCTTGATCATCTTCAGCGCGTGGTCGTGGTTGCTCTTGTCGGTCGCGCCGCAGCAATCGTGCAGCAGGACGCATTCGAAGCCGCGGTCGTTGGCCTCGCGCATCGTGGTGTGGACGCAGACGTCGGTCGTGATCCCGGTCAACACGATGTTCTCGATGCCGTGCACGCGCAGGATCAGCTCCAGATCGGTGGCGCAGAACGAGCCCTTGCCGGGCTTGTCGATGATCGGCTCGCCCGGTAGCGGCGCGAGTTCTTCGATGATGTCCCAGCCGGGCTCGCCGCGCACCAGGATGCGTCCGCACGGGCCGGGATCGCCGATGCCGGCGCCGATCTGGCGCGAGCGCCAGCGCTTGTTGGCGGGCAGGTCGGAGAGATCGGGGCGATGGCCCTCGCGGGTATGGATGATATGGAAGCCTTGGCTGCGCATCACTGCGAGCAGCCGCTTGATCGGCTCGATCGGTGCCCGTGTCAGCGAGAGGTCGTAGCCCATCTTGTCGACATAGCCGCCGACGCCGCAGAAGTCGGTCTGCATGTCGATGATAATCAGCGCGGTGTTCTCGGGGCGGAGATCACCATTGTAGGGCCAGGCATAGGGCTCGGACTTGATGTAGCGCTCGGGCATGGACGACCTCGTGCGTGTTACCGTGTGATCGAGAGTTCGGCGGGCGCGCCGGTCAGTGTCCGCTTCGGCGAGCAGGTGATGATCATGATCGCCAGCGTCAGGATGTAGGGCGCGGCGTTGAAGAGGTGATAGCCGGAGGTGACGCCGACCGATTGCAGCGCTGGACCCAGCGCCGCCGCGCCGCCGAAGGCGAGCGAGGCCCACAGGCAGAGCAGGGGATCCCAGCGCGCGAAGATCACGAGCGCCACGGCGGTGATGCCCTGGCCCGAGGAAAGGCCCTCGTTCCAGCTTCCGGGGTAGAACAGGGACAGAAACGAGCCGCCGATGCCCGCGAGGAAACCACCGGCCATGGTGGCGCGCAGGCGGATCAGCAGCACGGAATGGCCCATCGCGCGTGCGGCATCCGCGCTCTCGCCGGCGGTGCGGATGAGCAAGCCCCAGCGGGTGGTGCGGAAGGCCCAATAGAGGATTGGCGCCAGCGCCACGCCGATCAGGAACAGCACGTTGATGCGCAGCGCTGCCTGGACTTGCGGGATGTCGCTCCACGAGCCGAAGTCGATGGCGGGCAGCCGCGGCGCTGTCGGCTCGATCAGCGGCTTGCCGAGATAGAACGCAAGGCCGGTGCCGAACAGCATCAAGGCAATGCCGACGGCAACGTCGTTGACGCGCGGCAGCGAGCAGATGCCGGCATGCAGCGCACCCAGCAGCGCGCCGGTGATGCCGGCGGCAAGCACGCCGAGCCACGGAGAGCCGGTGAGATAGGAGATGCCATAAGCGCTCATCGCGCCCATCACCAGCGTGCCTTCGAGGCTGAGATTGATGCGGCCCGCACGCTCGGTGATGCATTCGCCCAGGCTCACGAACAGGAATGGGGTGGAGACGCGAATGGCACCGCCGAGGACGGCGAGCGGGACGGTCCAGAGGCCGATCGATCCGTCTGCCATCTCAGGATTTTCCCTTCAGGAATCCGATGCGTCCGTAGAGCGCATCGCTGGCGAGCACGAAGACGAAGATGATGCCCTGCAGCACCAGCACGGACGCATCGGGCAGCCCCAGGCGGCGTTGCAGCAGGCCGCCGCTGGCGCTGATGCCGCCGAGCAGGATCGCGACGGGGATGATGGCGAGCGGATTTTGCCGCGCCAGAAAGGCGACGAGAATGCCGGTGAAGCCGTAGCCGGCGGCGAGGTTGGCGTTGGTGCGTCCCTGCACGGCGGCGACCTCGACCATGCCGGCGAGGCCAGCCGCGCCGCCGGCAAGGAAGCAGACGGTCAGGATCAGCTTGTCGACGCCGAGACCGACGATCTTCGCAGCACGGATGTTGCCGCCGGCCACGCGCGCGGCGAAGCCGAACACGGTGTGATAGATCAGGATGTAAGAGGCGATCGCGGCAATCAGGCCGAACACGAAGCCCCAATGCACGTCGGTGCCTGGAATGGAGCCGATCATGTTGGCGGCGCCGATCTCGCGGGTGGACGGCTTGTTGAGGCTGGCGGGATCGCGCATCAGCCCCTCGACGAGATGGTTGAGGATCGCGAGCGCGATGTAGACGAGCAGCAGGCTCGAGATGGTCTCGTTGACGCCGCGATACTGCCGCAAGCCGCCTGAGAGCATGATCCACAGCCCGCCGCCGATCACGCCGGCGCAGACCATGGCGACCTGGACGACGAGCGGCGGCAAGCCCTGAAGCGCGAGTGCGGCGCTGGTCGCCGACAACGCGCCGATCAGCAGCGCGCCTTCACCGCCGATGATGACCATGCCGAGCTGCGCCGGCAGCGCGGTACAGAGTGCGGTGAGGATCAGGGGCGCTGCGCGCGTCAGCGTGTTCTGCCAGGAGAACCAGGTGCCGAACGCGCCGTAATACATGTAGAAATAGAGATCGAGCGGATTCTTGCCGAACATCGCGACGAAGATGCCGAACACCGCGAGCGCGCCGACCAGCGCCGCGCCCGGAATCAGGACATATTCGATCGTGCCGCCGTGACGCTGGAGGAAACCGGGATCGGCGGCCGGGGCGACTGTCCCGACCGCCTCCGTGGAATCCGCCGCTTCCGTCGTCACGAAGTGGCTCCGAGCACGCCCTCGACCAGGTAGGCCATCTTCTCCAGTTCAGGATCCTTCTGGCCGCGGTCGGTACCGGCAGGGATCACCGTCTTGCCCTTGTTGTCGACCAACCCACCCTTGAAGATGGCGAAGCCTTCTGCCGACAGGAATTTTGCCTTGGCCGCGTCGGCGGCCTTGCGCGCTTCGGCCGAGACCGCTTCGCCATAGGGCGAGGTCTTGACGATCTCTTCCTTCAGGCCGCCGCGGTAGAAATTCGGAATGCCTTCGCCGGAGGCGATCATCTTGGCGAACTTCGGATAGAGCGCCTCCCAGTTCCACTCCGCGCCGGTGAGATAGGCCTTTGGTGCCAACGCCGACTGGTTGGTGTGATAGCCGCAGACGAAGGCGCCGCGCCGCGCCGCGTTCTCGACCATGGTCTTGGGCCCATCGACGTGGCAGGTGAGCACGTCCACCCCCTGATCGATCAGGCTGTTGGTGGCTTCGGCCTCCTTGACCGGCATCGACCAGTCGCCGGTGAAGATCACCTGCGTGGTGGCCTTTGGATTGACGGACTTGGCGCCAAGCGTGAAGGCGTTGATGTTGCGCAGCACTTGAGGGATCGGCTTGGCCGCGACAAAGCCGAGCTTGCTGCTCTTCGATGTCAGGCCGGCGACGATGCCGGAGATGTACTGAGCCTCGTCGATATAGCCGAAATAGCTGCCGGCGTTCTTGGGGTCCTTCTCGCTCCAGAGGCCGCCGCAATGCTCGAAGCGGAGCTTCGGGTACTTGTTGGCCATCTTGATCATGTGCGGATTGTAGTACCCGAACGAGGTCGGGAAGAGCAGGGTGGCGCCATCGAGATTGATCATGGACTCGATCGTCTTCTCGACCGCGTCGGTCTCCGGCACCTTCTCCTCCTCGACCACCTTGAGGCCGGGAATCTTCTTCAGCGCCGCCGCGCCCTGCGCGTGCGCCTGGTTGTAGCCGTAGTCGTCGCGCGAGCCGACATAGATGAAGCCGATGGTGGTCTCGGCCGCGAAGGCCGGGTGGAGGCCCGCTGCCGCGCCGAGGGTGAGGGCCGCGCCGCCCTGCAACACATGACGTCGTGAAATCCTGCCAGAATCCATTGCTCGCTCCCCTTGGCGGATGCCCCGCCTTGATCTCACGGCTGCGCCGGCTTGGCGGAGCCGGGATCAGATGTCGCAAGCTTCGTGCCAGAGACTATGAAGCGTGCAATTCTTTGTAAGTACTTGAAGTAAATATCGAATGATGTGTGTTCTGAACTTGGCGAGGAAAGCGGCAGTCTAATTCATAGGCAATATAAAGGTATTGTATGCAGAGGAGTTGAGCAGCCAGAACCTGCTCGCGCATGTGCATGACCCGCGTCGGACGGTCGGCCGGCAAGGCGCATTCATGCTAACCACGCGCTGACTGGGACGGCGCCGGAGGATATCTGCTGGCACCGAACTTGTATCGATTGTCGTCAGGACCGCGGTGTCCTCAGAAGGTGGAAAGCTCGCCGAGATGGGCGCTGGTACCGTTCACGATGCATCGCTCGGCAATGAGATCGTTCGCCGCATCAACGAGCTCGGCGCGATCTCGGAAGAGCCCGAGAAGCTCACCCGCATCTTCCTCAGCAAGGAGCTGCGCAAGGCCGCGGACCTCATTATGGGGTGGATGCGCGAGGCCGGCATGAGCGCCCATCTCGATGCCATCGGCAATGTCTGCGGACGGTACGAAGGCGACCGGCCGGGCATGCCCTGCCTGATGCTGGGCTCGCATTACGACACCGTGCGCGATGCCGGCAAATGGGATGGACCGCTGGGTGTGATCACCGCGATCTCTTGCGTCGCCGATCTCAACCGCCGCGGCAAGCGCCTGCCATTTGCGATCGAGGTGATCGGCTTTGCCGACGAGGAGGGGGTGCGGTTCGCTTCGACCTTGCTCGGCAGCCGTGCGGTGGCCGGCACCTTCGATGAGAGTATCCTGAACACGCGCGACCGCGGCGGCGTGTCGATGCGCGAGGCGCTCGTGCAGTTCGGCCTCGATCCCGACCATATCGGTGCGGCCGCCCGCGCGCGGCGCGAGCTGCTTGCCTATCTCGAATTGCACATCGAGCAGGGGCCGGTGCTGGAAGCGCAGAACCTGCCCGTGGGCGTCGTCACCGCCATTGCCGGGGCCACGCGCCTTGCGGCCCGGCTCTCGGGTATGGCCGGTCACGCCGGCACCGTGCCGATGGCGCTGCGCCGAGATGCGCTCGCCGGCGCGGCCGAATGCATCAGTGCGATCGAGCAATTTTGCCGCAACGACGAGGGCGGCCTCGTCGGCACCGTGGGCTACATCCAGGCGAGGCCCGGCGCGACCAACGTCATTCCGGGTGAGGTATCCTTCACCATCGACATGCGCGCGCCGACCGACATGCATCGCAAGCGCGCGGTGGCCGATGTCGTCCGCCAGATCGAGGCGATCGCCAAGCGGCGACAGCTGGCGCTTCAGCTCGACGTTACCCACGAGAACCGCACCGCGCCCTGCGCGCCCTGGCTCAAGCAGCAGATCGCGCAAGCGATCAAAGCCGAAGGCTTCTCCGTGTTCGAGCTGCCGAGCGGGGCAGGGCACGACGGCATGGCGATGATCGACATTGCCGATGTCGGCATGATCTTCGTCCGCTGCCGCGGCGGCATCAGCCATCACCCGGACGAGCATGTCGCGCTCGCCGATGCCGACGCCGGCGCGCGTGTGCTGCTGCGGGTGATCGAGAATTTCGGGCCGCGTAAGGCCTAGGCGAGCGTCACGAACCCGCAAGTCACCGGGTAGAGATACGAATCAGTCATGTTTAAAATGGCGGCCATCATCACGAGGGTCACGAGACAATCAGCCGATTGACGGACATGAACAGCGACATCTCTTTTCCATCACATCGTGAAAACCGGTTCTATCAGGGGATGACTGCGACCTTCGTCGCCAACGCCCTTCAGGCGGTCAATTTCCTCGGTGATCGATTCCTGAGACAATCGCATCATTCGTTGTCGGCGATCGAGGACCTCTATCGGCACTCGATGGACAGCGCCTTTTCGGTGACCGAGGCCTTCCTCGTCACCGGCGCACCGCACGCCTCCGCCTATTACCCCCGCGACTTCGCCTGGTTCTATCCCGACGTTCTCGATCCTGAAACCATCATGGATGCGCAGGACGCGGTGCGACGGGTCCGTCTGCTCGAGAAGAGCGTGCGCCTGCTGCTGGAGGCCGTTCGCGCCGACGTGGTCACCACGACCATCGTACCGGCCGGGCGCGGCCGGTATCTCGGCGTGAACTATTTTTCGCGACCCTCGGATACGCTGCTCGGCATTCTCGCCGGTCTGCAGCAGATGATCTCTGCCGAGGAGAGGGCGTCGTCCTACCTTGCGATGTCGCAATGCGCGCATGCCGGCCGCTTGTTGTTGGCCGAATATGGCGGAGACCTGAATCGCGCGATCCTGAAGCTTGCGAGCGAGCTGGAGTCCTTCGACGCTGACGGCACCAGATATTTGCTGTGCGACGCCAACGGCCCGCGCTCCGCGGCGACGGATACCCGCGCCGAGCGACGGCGTTTCGTCACCAATGCCTGCGTCTACACGACCTTCGTGTGGGGCGTGCAGCTCGGGATCGTCGGCGAGAACGAGCTGAAGCGGCTGCTCGGGCGCGACCTTGCGCAGTACAAGAGGGATCTGCTCCGCCTCTTCGGCAAGAACGGCTACATCAGGCATTCCCTGGACGGCCCGGCGAGCTCACCGGCATCGTCGGTCGCATTGGATTTCGTCAGCGTGCATCGCGGCTTCTGGGATATGAGCGAGGCGAGCGAGCGCGCGCTGTTCGCGGCCACGACGGATCTGATCATCGCCGAGCCACGGTTTCGCATTCCGAGCACGTTCCACTTCCTGGTTTCGGCGGACAACCCGCGGACCAAGATGATCCACAAGATTGCAGCTCCCGCATATCAGGGGCGTTCCTCCTGGCCGACGTTCAACGTCGAATTTGCCGACCGCATGCTGGATTACGATGAGTTCTCGGGTGGCGATACCTATCGGGCCTGCGCGCAAGGGATCCTGAAGGACATTCGCGCCGCGACCGAACTCCACGGCGGCTATCAGGAGCTGATTTCGGAGCAGGGTCTGAAGTATCGCACCTGGGCCTATAAAGGTGCCGTGGCCCACTCGTGGTTTCCGCGCTTTCTGTCGGTCTGGAGGAGGGCCTACGGCACGCCACTCCTCCAGTGGAACGATTGATCGCCGAACCTCTATCCCGCCGTCACGTCGACCACCTCGCGCCCTCCAGCACCTTGGCCGCCTTGGCCGGTCGAGATCGCCTTCCCAGGCCGCGATCGCGACGGTTGCGACGCAATTGCCGACGAGGTTGCCGAGCGCGCAGGCCACGGTGCCAGATTGTCGCGGTCTCACCGGAGAAACCGGGTTATTCCGCCGCCTTCGCCGTCTTGCCGAACATCCGCGTCGGGGCCGGGAAGCCGCACGAGGTGCCGTCGGTGACCTTGACCTGATTTTCCCACGGCAATCGGAAGGTGCCGGCGACCATGTCCTGCATGAAGGTGTAGGGGCAGTCCATCGCGCCGCCCTTCACCGCGACATAGCCGCGGTGCCAGAGCTGGTAGATGTTGTTTTCGACGCCCCAGTTGATGCGGGCTTCGCGCACGAGATCCGGCCGGACCTCTGCGGTGATGATCTCGTCGGCACGGCCGGTCGTACCATGCGCCAGCACGGTGCCGTCGAAATTGACGACCATGCCTTCGCCCATGGAATCGAACGAGCCGTCCGAGCCGCACATGCAGACATTTGCGGTGATCATCAGATTCTGAAACGAATTGGCCTGGTTGGTGAAGCGCCAGGCTTCGCGGATCGGCGCGGTGTAGCCGGCGGTGCGGATCATGATCTCCGCGCCTTTGTAGGCGCATTCCCGTGCCATCTCCGGGAACATGCCGTCATGGCAGATGATCAGCGCGATCTTCGCGCCCTTCGGTCCCTCGATCACGGGAATGCCGATGTCGCCGGGCTCCCACGGCTCGACCGGAATCCAGGGATGAAGTTTGCGATAGTAGAGCTTGATCTCGCCGTGATCGTCGATGATCAGGCCCGAGTTGTAGGGATTGCCATGCGGGTTGAACTCCATGATGGAGAAGCAGCCCCAGATCTTGTTATCGACACAGGCCTGCTTGAAGGCCGCAACCTCCGGTCCGTCAAGCCGACACATGATCTCCGGATTGGTGTCCATCGACAGGCCGTGCAGCGAGTATTCGGGGAAGACCACCAGATCCATGGTGGAGAGATTGCGGCGGGCCTTGCCGACCATCCAGACGATGCGCTCGGTCTGCCTGGCCAGATCGGCCGCGCTCACCACGCTAGGCAGCTGCAACTGCACAAGTCCGATAACCACACCGTTGGGGGATTTGTTCAGCCCACCAAGCCCGTTCATGATCAGCTCCCTTGCCTGTCTGGCGCAGCGTCGTTGCGCGCCAGATCTTGTCGCAAGAAGCAAATCCGATTTCGATGAAGAGCTAAAGGTTATTTTTCAGGCGATGGCGCAGTTACGCGGCAGCAGGCGATCTCGTCACGCCACGAGATCGAGCAGCCGGCATGAGCCGCGCACCAGCACCTTGCGTCCTGTGGATGTTATCGCAGGCACGCCGTCATTCATGACAACGAGGCCGAGCTTGGCGAGGCTTTCGACGAGATAGGCCTTCGCGAGGCGACCGTTCGACACCGGGTTGCGAAGCGCCTTGAGCGCTTCCCACTGGTCGGTCGATAGATCAAAGTCGAAATCGTTGCTCATGTCGCCTCAGCCGCTCGTCCGGTTCGCGCGCCCCTGTTAGCGGCGCCGCATGAAGACCATGCGACGACAATGAGTCGGGAATTCGGTCAGCTGTTTAGAACATCTCTTCACAAATTGCGGCACTTCGTTGCGCCACAAGAGTTAACGTCGTTGTGCACGACTACCGTCACGATCTCCGATCACTAATTGATGATCCGCACTTGATGTTGCGATGCGAGCTGCCGCAGTGCACGGCAAGCATCACTGTCCTATTTGGCGTCGCGACATGCACAGAAATGATGAGGCGGGAGGTTGAGGACTCTGTTACCTTGGCCTGCGGGGAATGGCTTCACACGGCAGGAGTGGAGTGCATGAACAGGCTGGTGGAAATTCGCAGTCAGGAATTCCTTTGCCGAGAGCGCGCGGCGCTCGATTCGAAGCGCCGGCCGTTCTGGCTGGCGCAGGCAGAAGAATGGGAGCAGCGCGCTCTCGACGAAATCGCGCGTCACTTTCGGGAATGCAATCAGGCCGAGCTGAACGCCGCCTGACGGAGGCGGCTGTTATTGCTTATTGATAAGTCGCCACAATATCGGAAACAGCGCGTTCGAACTGTTGCGCGGTGGCGCATTGGCGCACAACGCTGCAAAAAGTTGCGTAGCGCAGCATCTCGGAATCGCCAAAGCCCCAGGCGAGCCGCCCCTCGGGATTGAGCCAGACCAGCCGCTTCGAACGCTCGGAGATCCGGCGCAAAATGTCGGCGCGTGGGTCGAGATTGTTGCTGCGGGCATCGCCGAGCACGATCACCGTGGTCTGCGGCGTCAGCGTGCTCATGAACTCCTTCTCGAAATCGACCAGCGAGGTGCCATAATCCGACGAGCCGAAGCCGACCTTGGACATGATCTCGGACATGGCCTCCTCCGGCGACTTCGTCTCCAGGATCTCGCTGACCTCGATCAGGTGTGAGGAGAAGGCGAAGGAGCGGACGTCGTCGACCACCTCGTGCAGCGAGTGAATCAGCAGCAGGAAGAAGTCGGAGACTTGCGCAACGGAGCCCGAGACGTCGCACAGCGCGACGATCTTCGGCCTGTCGCGATGCTTGCGTTTCCATGCCGTGAGGAAGGGCACGCCGCCCCAGGCTGCGTTGCGGCGGAGCGTGCGGCGAACGTCGAGATGGCCGCGGCGCTGGCGCTTGCGCGGCTTGGAATAGCGTTCGCGCAGCCGGCGTGCGATCTGGCGGATGAGGGCACGCATCTCGGCGACCTGGCGCCGCTCGATGCGGGCAAGCGGCGCGTTGCGCAGGATCTCGTTGCGGAGGTTTTCGGCCTCCTCGCGGGCATAGAGTGCGAGCCCTTGCGAGACCGCGTCGCGCACGGCTTCGCGCACGGCATCGAGCGCGGCACGCAGGCGCTCGGCCAGCGACGGGTTGGTCGCGGTCAGTTGGTCGAGATCGTCGCGCAGGCGCTGGAGGCCCATGGCGTCGAGGATGCGGCTGGAGAATATGCCGCGCTGGGTGGAGTAGCGGATGTCGGACAGGGAGGCCGCGCCGGAGGCGCTGGCAATCGCGGCAGCGATCGCGTTGCGATCCTGCGACAATAGCATCTGCGCCAAGGGACCCAGGCCCTGGGAAGGCTGACCTTCGCCCGCCTCGCTCGCCGAGCCGGCGGAGGGCGGCTGATCCTCGCCTTGCGCAGCATCGTCTTCGCGGGCAGCCTCAGGCTGCTCCTGTCGCGGCTCCGGCTGGCTGAAGAACAGATCAAAGCAGTCGCCGAGCGCGAGCTTCTCGTCCTGCGACTTGGCGAGCGTCAGCAGCAGCGCATCGCGTAGCACGGCGCGGTCGGAGATGCCGACCTGCGCGACGGCGCGCATCGCATCGATGCTTTCGGCCGGCGAGACGTGAACGCCAGCGCCGCGTGCCGCCCGAAAGAAGCGATGGAGATTTTCGCGCATCGGCGTCAACCGAAGACGTTGGACCGGGCCGCCTTGGCAATGAAGGTCGTCACCTGCGGCGTCGCGGCCTCGATGTCGGCTTCGTATTTCAGGAGCACGTTGAGCGTGTCCTTGACGATCTCGGTATCGAGTTCGGAAGCCTGGAGCAGCACCAGCACACGCGCCCAGTCGATGGTCTCGCTGACCGAGGGCAGCTTCTTCAGGTCAAGCGAGCGGATCTCGTGGATGAAGCCGACCATCTGCCGGCGCAGCGTCTGCGAGATGCCGGGCACGCGGCTTTCGACGATGCGCTCCTCGAGCCGCTGCTCGGGGAAGCCGATATGCAGATGCAGGCAGCGTCGCTTCAGGGCATCGCCGAGGTCGCGCTCGCTGTTGGAGGTGAGGATCACCGTCGGCGGCGTGATCGCCGAAACGGTTCCGAGCTCGGGGATCGTGACCTGGAAGTCGGACAGGATTTCCAGCAGCAGCGATTCGAATTCGGCGTCCGACTTGTCGATCTCGTCGATCAGGAGCACGCAGCCGCCCGACTGCTCAAGCGCCTGGAGCAGCGGCCGCGGCTCGACGAATTCCTTGGAGAAGAACACGTCGCCGAAATCGTGGAGCTGGTCGAGCGCGGCATGCAACGTCTGCGCGCCGCCGAGAACCTCGCCGAGCTTGTCCTTGAGGATCTGCGTGTAGAGAAGCTGCTTGGCGTATTTCCACTCGTAGAGCGCCTTGGCCTCGTCGAGGCCCTCATAGCATTGCAGGCGGATCATCTTCATGCCGCGCCAAGCCGCGATCGCCTTGGCGAGCTCGGTCTTGCCGACGCCCGCGGGGCCCTCGACCAGGATCGGCTTCTCGATCTGCTGCGACAAATAGACGGCAGTCGCGATCTGCCGGCTCGCGATGTAGCCCTGCGCGGCGAGGCCGCTCTCCACTGCCTCGATCGAAGTCGAGGCCTTCTGATCAGCCACGAAAGGGCGCTCCCAAAGGTCTTGCTTGAGGCTTGTTCTGCCTGCGTTCCAGGCAAAGAACAAGCCACGTTTGGGAGACATCTGACCCGCGTGAACGGCGTTTTTTCCGCTAAGCGCAAATAGTTGAGCGCTTCGCTGTTGGCGCGATCAGTGCCGCAGCAGCTCCGGCTTGCGGATCGTCTGCCTCAGCTCGGCGCCGCAATCGGCGCATTCATAGACGAAGTCGATCTTGGCAAGGCTCCAATGCGGCTCGACCTCGCGCACATACATCGGCAGGAACCCCATACAGGTGGGGCAATTCACTGGCGCGATTTCGACGTCCTGATGATGCTGAACGTAAGCTGGCATCTCGGCTCTCCTTCGCAGGCGACCATCAAACCCCGCGCAAGGCTACTGCGGGTCGCCGCGGGGCCCTCATCAACTCTTTCGAACGGAGGCGGAACGGCGGCTGTTTGTGGTTCGCTGTGACATTCTTGTTACGGCTTCTATACTGTAACGGGCGGACCAAATGCCTATTTCACAGGCCGATCCGGTGTTCGAACTTTCATTTCAACGATAAAGGAGCACGCCCATGACGCATGCCATTCGCTTTCACAAAACCGGCGGTCCGGAAGTCCTGGTCTGGGAGGAGGTCAGCGTCGGCAAACCTGGGCCCGGCGAGGCGCGCATCCGCCACACCGCGGTCGGCCTCAATTTCGTCGACATCTATAACCGTTCCGGCCTCTATCCGGCGCAACTGCCGAGCGGGCTCGGCAGCGAGGCGGCTGGCGTCGTCGAGGAGGTCGGGCCTGGCGTCACCGATCTGAAGCCGGGCGATCGCGTCGCTTATGGCGCCTCGCCGCTCGGGGCCTATTCGGAGGCGCGGCTGATCCCCGCCGACCGGCTGCTGAAACTGCCCGACGGCGTCGACGAAAAGACGGCGGCGGCGATGATGCTCAAGGGGCTCACCACGCAATATCTGATCCGCCAGACCTATCGGGTGAAAGCCGGCGATACCATCCTGCTGCATGCGGCCGCCGGCGGTGTCGGCCTGATCTTGAGCCAGTGGGCCAAGCATCTCGGCGCGACCGTGATCGGCACCGTCAGCAACGACGAGAAGGCGAAGCTCGCCAAGGCGCATGGCTGCGACCATGTCATCATCTATACCCGGGAAGATTTCGTGAAGCGGGTCGACGAGATCACCGGCGGCAAGAAAGTGCCAGTGGTTTACGACTCCGTCGGCAAGGACACGTTCCTGAAATCGCTGGATTGCCTCGCCCCGCTCGGCATCGCCGCGCTGTTCGGCCAGTCCTCCGGCGCGGTGGAGCCGCTTAATCTTGGCCTGCTCGCCCAGAAGGGCTCGCTCTACGTCACGCGTCCGACGTTGTTTACCTACGCCGCCAAGCGCGAAAATCTGGTGGCGATGGCGAATGAGCTGTTCGACGTCGTCAAGTCCGGCGCGGTCAAGATCGAGGTGCACCAGACCTACCCGCTGAAGGACGCCGCCAAGGCGCATGCCGATCTTGCGGCACGCAAGACCACGGGATCGACCGTTCTCCTTGTGTAATGCCCAACGGGACGGTGGCGCGAGCTCTAAAGCGCGATGCGATTAGGATGAATCGTCATCTCGCTTTAGGCTGCTGATTGATCATAATCGTTTCGGAAAACCGCTGCACGCTTTGCGCTAACGCGGCCCTTCAGGTCCGGATCATGCTCTAGGCCTGCGTCACGTCCTCTCGTGCTTGCGCAGATCGCGGACGTGATCGAGGCGGATTGCCTGGAGGTCGACGTCCTCGGGCTCGATCTGTGGGAGGGCCGCCTCGGCCAGGATGGCCGCGGTGACATCTTCGACCGAGTTCTCCACGATCTCGTGGATGAACGAGACGTTCCGATACTCACCCGAGGCGAGGCGGGAAATGACCTCGCGCCGGGTGATTTCGGGATCGACGACCGCCTCGCGGCCCCGCCGTCCGTAATCGATCATCACGACGAAGTATTGCATGAAACGACCCTGCCGCGCCCCATGGTCGGGACGCGGCAGATTATTTCCGAAAATCGGAACTATGTCAAGTGTTATTTCTATTAATCAGAAGCGGCGGCTCTCATTTGCCCTTCTTGCGCGGCCGCGCCGACTTCGCACGCAGCCGCTCAAGCTGTCCCTTGGGCATGGACAGGCAGATCTCCCCGACCCAGTCAAGCTTGACGCCGACGATCGGCTTGGCATTGAAGCTCGTGAGGTTGACCACTGAGGGAGATTTGCCCCGCTCGATGGTCTTCAGATAGCGCTCGCCGGTCTTGAGGCGGACCACTGCCTCTTCGCCGTAGAAGCTCGACAGCGGGTGGCGCTGGTCCTTGTAGACGACGATCACGTCGCCGCTTTCGTATTTGGGCAGCATCGAATCGCCCACGATCTCGAATGCGATCGTCTCTTCCATGATCGGGAAGGGCAACGCGACGTCGCCGAGACCTTCCGGCGGAACCTGTTCGTAGTCCGGCTCGATCACGGCGCCGGCTCCGACGCGCCCCATGATCGGCGCGAGATTGAGCTCGAGATATTCCATGATCGGAATGATCTCCGAGGCCTTCACCAGGCGCTCGCCGCCGAGAATCTCCGAGACCGCGCCGGGCCGCACGCCCATGGCCGCAGCCAGGCCGCCCTTGCTCTTGCCCGTCTTCTCCAGGCCCCGCTCGATCATTGCTACGTCCAACATGGTGATTCCCTCGATTGCGCACCGTCTCGCCTCTTGTAATCCGAAATTCGGAATTGATGCAATTATGAATATCAGAAATACGGCTTGACTCTATATTCGGAATAACGGAATGTGCGTCTCGCCTCCCGGGTGGAGGCGCATCACAGGACAGCAGCATGGAACCGGGCCATTGGCCGTCGGAGCACTCCGACGCGCTTCGCGACTATTTTCACAAAGGCATGTCTTATGCGGAGATCGGAAGACAGATAAACGCAAGGTTTGGAACGGCTTATACGCGTAGCGCGGTGGTCGGCCGCGCCAAGCGGCTCGGGCTCATCGTGCCGCAATGGATGACGAGCCCGGCGCTCGCGCCGCCCTTGCCGGGTGAACCCAGCCTGCTTTCGCCGCGCCGGGTGGCGTGGCCGAGCCTCAATCTGCCGCCGAAGTCCGCCATGAAGCCTGCGGCGCGGGTGAAGTTGCGCTGTGTCGGCATCCAGCCGCGCCTGATCCAATTGGTCGAGCTCGAGCCGGCCGACTGCCGCTATCCCTATGGCGGCGACAAGGACGGTGAGGAGATCACCTTCTGCGGCCACCCGCGCCAGCCGGGCTCGAGCTATTGCGCGCCGCATGGCCGTCTGACGCGCCGTTCCGAGGCTGCGTCGGCGGCCCGTGCCGCAGGCCCGGTCGTGCTGAAGCTGGTCTCGGCGCTCTGACGGTGCCGCCCTCCGTTCAACTCTCAGTCTTGCAAGGAGATCCGAGTGGCTCGTGCCCGACGCAACAAGTCCTACAAATTGGCGCAGATCTACGACCGGCGGTCGCGGGAGGTGCCGTTCAACGCCGAGATCGCGGAGGTGGAGGTCGACAATCCGCTCGCGCTCGATTCCGGCGAGAAGATCCTGGCGATCCGATCGGTCCGCGGCGATCCGCTTGGCCGGCTGCACGCGCACCATCAGATCGACGAGGCGCAGTACCGCGGCGGCCGCGCCTTCCAGAACGATTGGGAGCGGGCGGAGCGCGGCCCGCAGGCGGTGGATACGACGCGCGAATATGTCGATGGGACGGGCACGCGTGAGCCCGTCACCGAAAGCCAGCGCCAGGCGGTGCTGCGGCTCAACAGGATCGAACGAGAGCTCGGCACCGACGGCGCCGCGCTGGTGCACGACGTGCTGGTGCTGGGTCTGACCATGGATCAGGTTGGGCAGCGTCGTGCCGTCCGCACGCAACGCTGGAACGATTACTTCGCGCGGCGTTTTCGCGAATGCCTGGACCGGCTGGCGCTGATCTACGGCTTCGCGACGGAGACGGGAACGGCGCGCGGGGGCCGACGTGGATGATTGCGGAGTGCCGGCGGTCTCGGCCGCCGGCGCTCCGCCCATTGCTTACGGGTGAGGGACGATCTGGTAAGGCGTGGTGTAGGGCTCGACGCGCAGCGAGGCATGGGCCAGCAGCCCGATCTTGGCTGTCGGTGCCTGCTGTAATTCGCCGTTGGGGCCACGATGCACGTTGTATTGCCAGACGGTGAGATCGCCCTTCTGTGCCAGCGCGTGTGCAACGGCGCTCGCATCATTGCCGCCGAGCGCCTGAAGCTCCTGCGCCGACAGTCCGACGACGATTTCGTCCTTGACGGTGACGATCTTGAACAGGTTCATCTTGGTCTCCTGCGCCCATGCGCCTTGTGTCGAGAGGGTGAGAAGCGCGATTGCGGCGCCCTTGATGAGATCGCAGCGAGAAAGCATGCCGTCGTCCTTTTGGTGCTGAGGCGCGCCCAAATCGAAGAGTTTTCAGCCATGGCGCCCGTGTCTGCGTGGCCGTGCCGCAACGGCTTGGTCGCTCGCCCGTGGACGGCGGTTCACGGTGGACCGGCCGCGAGGCCGACTTTCACGCGCTTAATGCAACCGCCGGGACGGATTCAACAAATGCGTGTATCTTGCTGAAGAATCGCCAATTCGTGCGCGCTAACGTGCATTAACATCGGAAACACGACGAAACCCCGTGTTGATTGACAGCAAGAGGGGCTGTGCGTGATTGATGACGCTTCTTGACGCAGGTGGGTGACGGCGATCGATATTCCTGTTATCCGGAAAACGCTGTGGCGCGATGCAGACCAAGCATCGCTATACCCACGGTTGGGCTTGCCGGATGGGTTGTTGCTTGGCATAGTTGCAACCAGATGGAGGCCGTCGTTTGGACGCGGTTCAGCCTGCAACCCGGCGGGTCCCTTCGGCCGAACGTTCGTCGCCATAGTTCTGTTGCGGCGTTCGGTTCTCGAGCGGATCACGACCGATGCTTGTCATAGGTGCGAGATGAAAAACCTCAATTTCGCGGCTGAGCTGCATCTCAAGCTCGGTGTGCCTGCAGGCAGCACCGTGGAAAGTCTGCGCCTGCTCCGGGCCTTCCTGAAGCTCGCGCCGCGACAGCGCTTCGAGGTGATCAAGCTGGTCGAAGATCTCGCCACCGACGAAGCTCTTCCCGAGCACCCCTTATCCTAGAGCCCGGCCCCGCGCCCATCCTGCCCATTTTCCTGCCAGAGCAGGCTCCCCGGCATCGTTCGCCGGAGCGCTGGCGGCTGGATGGCGGTCAGGCAAATGTGGTATTCAGACGGAAAAAGGGAGGAGCGAGACCATGATCGAACCGAAAATCGAAGTTCCGGCCGAACTGCGTGATTTGGCCGAGAAGACCATCGACCAGGCCGAAAAGGCCTTCGGCATGTTCTTTGAAGCGGCGACCAAATCGATGTCGTCCGTTCCGGGGGCGGGGACAGAGGTGTCGAAGCAGGCGTTGGCTTTCACGGAGCAGAACATGAAGTCGGCCTTCGAGCATGCGCGCAAGCTGGTGCATGCCACCGACCTCCAGGAGGCGATGCGAATCCAATCCGATTTCCTCCGCAGTCAGTTCACCAGCGCCGGAGATCACATGCGTCAGATGACCGGCAGTCTCATGCAACCCGGCAAGGGCAAGTCCTGATTTTCGGTCTGTGTACAGCGTGCCCACAAATTGATCTTGTATGACGTGAAGATCCGCGCTTCGATACCGGTGCAGGTCCATGATGGGCCACCGAATGATCTCATTCGCCGTCTGTCATCCTTTCTGCTGATCCCTGCCGGTCCACCGGCAGGGATTTGCATTTGCAGCCTTCGTGCAGCCCGGCGTGACCATCCTTGATGAAGCTCAGACTATTGCTGAAGTATGACCTTCGGAAAAGCGCGCCGCTCGGTTTGCGCGAGCGCGGCCTTCGGCCGCCGATCAGGCATCTAACGCAGCGATGCGATGTAGGCCGCGATATCGCCGGCTTCGGTTCGGCTCAGGGGAAAATTCGGCATCTTCGGGTGCGGATCGAGCAGGAAGAATGCGAGCCTTTCCGCACTGAAATCCGGCCTGCGCGCGACGGACGCAAAGGAAGGGACGTCGGCGCTCGCCTGAGCCTGTCCGTTCGCCACGACATGGCAGCTCGCGCACCAGCGCCTGGCGAGTTCGGCGCCGTGACCGGCATCAGCACCGAGAGCGGACGACGAGCCGAAGCCAGAGACGAGGCCAAGCAGCAGGAAAATCCGTCTCACATGTCGGAGCATAGGGCAATCTTTCTGCATTCGCTTGCGGCTGCCGCGCTCATCCGCAGCAGGATCCTGGAAATTGCGAGAGATCGATGCGAGCGACGATCGAGCGCAGCAGCCTGCGGGTCGAACGATAGAGATGCCGCATGAATGCCGGCACTCTCGCCGCGGGCAGGCCCTTCGGAACAAGGCCTTTCGTACCACGACTTCCGGTATAGTGCGACACGTGTCTCTCCGACAGCATGTGGTTTCTTACCGTGCCGTGTCGGAGCCGCCTTGATCTGCCGCAAAGCGTCCCGGCCAATAGTCGCCCGGGTTCATGATCATTGGGCTCTTCGTATCCGCAGGCGTGAGCGCGCTGCTGGCGCTGTCACGCAGGAAGCGGTCGAGCGTCTCCTCACGATGAGGCTCATCAGCGTCTGTGCCCGTGGAAACTCCGGCCGCGCACTCCGGCATCATTCTGAGGAGCCCGCCTCAAGCGGGAGACTCGAAGGATGGCCGCGGGGAAAAGCTGTCAGGATGCGACATCCCTGCCCGAAGGACCGGGCGGCTAGAGACAGCTCGCCCGGCCGCGTTCGGGGCAGAGCCGGAACGCACTCGACAGCGTGAAAAGAAAGCGTGGGCTGCGACGCTCGTTGTCCGGCGCCCGGTAGCTTAAGGGGACGGCGACGCCGAAATCGGCCTGGAGGTCGTCCGGCAGGAAGAAGCGCACACCGGCTCCGGCCGATGTCAGCGACAGCCCGTCGCTCAGGCGATAACCGTGGTTCCAGACTGCGCCAGCGTCGCCAAAGGCATAGAGCTGGTAGCCGGTCCAGTAGCGGAAATTGAGCTTCTGGTCGAAGCGCAGCTCGAGCGAGCCGGCAAGGCCGTTGTCGCCGCTGATCTCGGCTGCGCCATAGCCACGGCCGAAGGCCGCGCCGCCGAGATAGAATTGTTGCGAAGTGAACAGCGGGCGCGACGCCGTCTGGCTCGCGGCAGCGAGCTTGAGCGACCAGACATCGTTGAGTGTCTGGTAGCGCGTGAACCAGAGGTTCAGGACCGAGAAGTTCGAGGAGGCTCCGTCGCGTGACAACAGATTGTCCTCGAAATGTGAGGCGCCAAAAATGTCCAGGCCCTGACGGTAGGTCAGAGTCGCAAAATTGGTGCCGCCAAAAGGATCCAACAGCCGGTAGTCGGCGGTCAGGCTCGCCGCCCTGATGTGGTCGTTGTACCAGGGCCCGTAAAGGTCATGCTCGGACACATTGCTGAAGGTCGTGGCGGCGGTCAGCGTGAGCGTGGAGGATTGCGACTGCAACGGGACCATGCTGGCACGCAGCTCGAACGCCTGGGTCGTGGTGATGTCGCTATCGAGCCGGCGCATATCGCCCGGCCTTACCGCGCTGTACAGCACGGAAGCACCCAAGCGGACACCGTCGACGCCGACGGGCGCATCGTACGACAGCCGTGCGAAGCCGAGCTGGCGGGGGTCGTTGGCAATGGTCGACAGGTTGACCGCCAATGCATCGCCGGGCGTGAGGTAGGAGTTGAACGCGCCGGTGGCGTAGGTTTGCCAGGGACCGACCGACGAGGATCCGAGATTGTCGAGGCCGAACGAAGAGAAGACGTGCCAGGTTTTCAAGTAGATGGTCAGGCGGAAGCGGCCCGTCGTACCGCCGATCTCCTCCAGCGCAGTGTCGGTGATCCGGACGCCCGGCCTGCCATTGATCAGGAAGAGCTGGCGTTCGAGCGTTGCCAGTCGCGAAGGATGTTCGGTCAGAACCGGCGCCAGCATCGGCCTTATGCCGAACCGCTCTGCACCGTCGCCCTTCAACTCGGCCTGCACGATCGCACCTTCCAGGACCTGAATCCGGACACGGCCGTCGGCGATGTCTTGTGGTGGCACGATGGCGCGGCTCAGATGAAAGCCGGCTTCGCGGTAGAGGTCGCTGATGGCGCCTGCGATCGCGGCCAGATCCGCCTGCGAGACCTTTCGGCCGAGATAAGGCTGGTAGACAGCGGCGATGCGATCAGGGGAAACCGCATGGGCGCCGCCGACGCTAACGCCGCGCAGCACGAATTGCGGCTTGGTATCGCCGCCCGTCGTGGGCTGTCCAACGCTCGGCAACCGGACCGGCGGCCGGCCGAGCGATTCCTGCTCGGTCTGGTTATCAAAATATTTCTCGGGCTGGCGCGGATCGAAGCCCGGCTGGTTCGCCTGTTGAGCGAGTGCCGCTGGAGTCGCCGCGAAAATTACTGCCGCCGACACCAATGCGGTAAGGAGATGCCGCGTCTCACCGCGCGCGGCGACTTTGTCTCCGTAGTTCGACGGAGGATCCGCCACGGGGCGGTAAGGGTTCGTTAGCCGCATGATTTTTCATAGGTTTTTATGGTCAACGATTGGTTAATCCGGCCGCTCCGCTGGCCGCTTTCCGATAATCCTCTCTTGAGTGATTTCGGATACCCCTCAGGCTTGGCTGTAAACGCGGGCTGAGGATCATCATGTTCGGCAGAGTTGGAATGCGGCGCGCCCTGGCGGCGGCGCTGATCCTGGGAACGGCCTCCAGCGCATTCGCGGCGGACGACGGTGTGTGGTCCGTCAGCAAATCCTCGGGCGAGGTCTGGCTTGCCACGAGCGGCGCCCAGCAGGTGTCGTTGACGTCAGAAGGAACGCTGAAACCTGGCGATACCATTCGCACCGGTCGCAACGGGCGCGTACTCCTCGTCCGCGGCGAGGAAACGATCCTGATCTCTCCCAATTCGGTGGTGGGCCTGCCGGCCGAGAAGAAGGACGGCCTGTCGACCACCATCATCCAGCAGGCGGGTTCGATCCTGCTCGAGGTCGAGAAGCGCAACGTCAAGCATTTCGAGGTCGAGACGCCCTATCTCGCCGCCGTGGTCAAGGGAACGCAGTTCAGCGTCACGGTCGGTGCCGGTAGCACCAAGGTCGGCGTGCTCCGCGGCCAGGTCGAAGTCTCCGATTTCAAGACGGGACAGATTGCGCAAGTGATGCCCGGACAAGCGGCCACCGTCTTCGAACACGGCAAGCCCGGTCTCAGCCTCAGCGGTGCGGGGACGCTCAATCCGATCGAGCAGGGCAAGCCCCGTGCACCCACGATCGAGCGTGTCCCAGTGCCGAAGTCGGGCCTGTCGGCGCCGCGCCATGCGGCCAATGGCCATGCCATCCATGCGCTCGGCCCGGTCGACAAGCAAAGCAAGGCGGCCGGCGCACCCAAGGCCTCGGGGCAGGCGGCCGGGGGGCATGCCCCCAAGGCAGGAGCCGTGCGCATTTCGGCCGCGCTGGGAGAGGTCAAGCTGAACGTCCACAAGGCGACGCGCGGCCTTGCGCACGGCGGCGTTCCGCCGGGGCAGGCACGTAACGCGAATGCCGGGGGCGACAGTCAGACGGTCTGGAACGATGGCAAGACAAGCCCGGCTGCATCCAACGGCGCGGCAAGCAGCGGTGCCGCCAGCGCGAACGCCACGATCGCCGCAACGACGGCCGGCGCATCCAGCGATGCCCCGCGAGCAAACAACGGAAAGGACGGTGGCAACGGTAATTCGGGTAACAACAACGGCAACGGCGGCAACAGCGGCAATCAAAACAATAGCGGTAACGGCGGCAGCAACGGTTACGGTAACAGCAGCCATGCCGACAACGGCGCCACCGGCAATGGCAGAGGCAACAACGGCAACGGCCACGGAAATGGCAGCAATGGGTACGGCAGACGCTGAACTCTAGGTGGACGCGTCCGTCGGGCGGGTGTGGGGGGAGGCTCGGGTGAAACGCTACCGGCCGCATGTTCTTGTCGTGATCGCGCTCGCGGTGGTGTTGTCCACGGGCTGGCACGCTGCGCTTCGCAATGCGCTCACCGATCTTCGATTCAAGTGGCAAACGCGTGCGGCCACCGGTGACATCGTCGTGGTCGGTATCGATGCGCCGTCGATCGACCAGATCGGAGTGTGGCCCTGGCCGCGGCGTCTCCATGCCGAAATGCTGCAAAGGCTGGAAGCGGCAGGCGCGCAGGACGTTGCCTTCGATGTCGATTTCAGCACGCCGTCGGATCCCGCCTCCGACGCGGCCTTCGCCAAGGCATTGCGAGACGTCGGCGGTTCGACGATCCTGCCATCCTTCAAGCAGCCGACACCGAGGGGCGGCCCGGCTCACGTCAACCGGCCGCTGAAGTCGTTCAGCAACCAGTCGTGGCCGGCCGTCGTCAATGTCGCGATCGAATCCGACGGGCTGGTTCGCCGCTATCCGTTCGGCGAGAAGCTCGGCGACGCTTTCATGCCTTCGATGGCCGTCGTGCTGGCGGATCAGGACGCCAATCGGCGACCGCCCTTTCTGATCGATTTCAGCATTCGCGCGCCCTCCATTCCCGCCGTCTCCTATGTCGACGTGCTGCGCGGCGATAGCGCCACGCTCGACAAGCTGAAAGGCAAGAAGGTCATCATTGGCGCCACGGCGCTCGAGCTCGGCGACCGCTTTAGCGTTCCCAACGGCAGGATCATCTCAGGGCCAGTCCTCCAGGCCCTCGCCGCTGAATCGATCCTTCAGAACCGGACGCTGCGCTGGACCTCCGATATCGGCATGGTGCTCGGGCTCGGCGCAATCTGCCTGCTGATGATGTATTCGTGGCGCCGCGTCGCGCCAGGACTTCGGGTCGCAATCCTCCTCGCAACCGGGGCGGTGGTCGAACTGGCCGCAATCCTTGTGCAGGCAAGATGGCCCCTGGTCATCGATACGTCGCTGTTCCACATCGCCATCGTCGCTTACCTGACCGCGATTGCGCTCGACGAAATCGACTTCCGCAGCCTGCTCGGACGCATCGCCGAGAGCCGCTTTCATCGCATCGCGATGTCGCTCGGCGACGGGCTGGTCTGCACCGACGAGGATCACCGCATCACGGTCTGGAATCCCGGCGCGAGCGCGATTTTCGGCTACATGCCGGCCGAGATCATCGGCCGCCCGTTCGAAACGCTGTGCGCTTTGCCGGCACACGCCGGCGCAAGGCCATCCATGCACGACGCCGCGCGCCAGGCGCTTCTGGTTCCGGGCGGCGCCGTCGTCGTCGAGTTCGAAGGCCGGCGCAAGAACGGCGAAACCTTCCCGGTCGAGGCGAGCTTCTCGGGCTGGCAGGGAACGGACGGCTTTCAATATGGTGCCATCCTGCGCGATATTTCTGTGCGCAAACGTGAAGCCGAACGCATTCGATATCTCGCCGAACATGACGCGCTGACGGGGCTGGCCAACCGGAACATGCTGCATGTGGGCCTGACCGATCTGATCGCCGCGGCGGAGCGACGGTCTTCGAGCGTCGCGTTGCTCGTGCTCGGGCTCGACGGCTTCCAAGAGATCAACAACATGCTAGGCCACTCCGCCGGCGATCTCGTGCTGCGCGCGGTCGCCGAGCGGCTGCGGAGCGAAGTCGGTGGCAAGGCGATCGTCGCCCGGCTCAGCGGCGACGAATTTGCCATCGCGATCGATTGCGCAGAGATCACCGAGCCGGTCGCGGCGGTGACCGAGCGAATCGCGCGTGCGTTCGAAGCCCCTCTCGCAACCGGCACGCGCCAGCACCGCGTCAAGACCAGCGTTGGCGTCGCCGTCTATCCTGAGGGCGGGAGCAACGCCGATGATCTCCTGAGCAACGGCCATCTCGCGCTGACGAAAGCCAAGGCGACCAGGCGCGGCGGCCACGTCGTATTCGAAGCCGCGATCCGGCAGGAGCTCGAGAACCGCTTGAGGCTGGAGGGCGAGCTGGCGCTTGCCGCCGATCGCAGCGAATTCGAGCTGTTCTACCAGCCGCAGGTTCGTCTGATCGACGGCAGCCTGGTCGGAGCCGAAGCGCTGATCCGCTGGCGGCATCCGGTGCGCGGCTACGTCTCGCCGGCCGAATTCATGCCTGTCGTCAACACCTCTGCGCTGTCGGAGCGGATCGCGAACTGGGTGATGGAGACCGCCTGCCGCCAGGCGCGAGCTTGGGAATTGTCCGGCAACGACGTGCGCGTCGCGATCAACCTCTCTCCCTCGCAGCTTCAGTCCGGCGACCTCGCGCATTCCGTTGCAGCACTGCTCGAAGAGACCGGGCTGACGCCGTCGCTGCTCGAGATCGAAGTCACCGAAGACATCCTGCTGCATGACGGGCGCCGCGTGCTTGAAATGTTCAAGCGAATTCAGGAGCTCGGCGTCCGGATCCTGTTCGATGATTTCGGCACCGGATATGCGAGCCTGAGCTATCTGAAGAAATTTCCGCTCGACGGCCTCAAGATCGACCGGTCGTTCGTCTTCGGTCTTCTGTCGAATTCCGACGATGCCGCCATCGTCGGCTCGACCATCGGCCTCAGCAAGCAGCTCGGTCTCACCGTCGTCGCCGAGGGCATCGAGAACCGCGCAACGGCCGACTTCCTGGTCAGCATGGGATGCGAGGAAGGGCAGGGCTATTTCTTCGGCCGTCCGATGCCCGCCGAGGCATTCGAGAAACAGTTCCTGGCGGCTGAACTCCAGACTGTCAGCGCCGCCTGAGCGAGCGGCTTTGGCCTGCGCGTTGACACCAGCACTCCGAATGGAGGCTGGTTGTCTTGGCGAGCACCGTCGCGCGGGTCAACATCCGGTATTCAGCGTCCAGTGACGGTGCCCACATTCCTTGCTTCCCGCGAGTTCGCATCGCGATCTGAGCGCGGAAATGCGCCACGGGGATTGGCCTCGCATGGTCTGCTTTCGAAAGCTGAGCGGAAAGGCCTCTTGAGGTTGCGCAGGGCAGCTTTTGACCCAACTCGGACATCGGACCGCGGCGAAGTCGGTTTCATCCCTACCAAAACGCTGGCCTCAGTCATATGATGCCGTCGTCTGCGGTTGAGGTAGGTATGAGGCGCCGGGATTTGCTTGGTGCTCTTGCTGGTCTGGTGGCCGTGCGGCCGGTAACGGGCCGCGCGCAGCAATCCCCTCGATTGCCAACCATCGGGTTCTTGGGTCAGAGCACCCCTTCGGTCGAGCGCCAACGGCTTGCCGCATTCTTGAAGCGACTGAGTGAACTCGGATGGATCGAGGGGCGAACAGTCGCGATTGAGTATGCGTGGGGCGAAGGAAACAGTGAACGCTTCGCTAAATTTGCGACGGATTTCGTTCGGCTTAGAGTCGATGTCATTGTAACCTCGGGGACCGCAAACGTTATCGCGGCGATGCAGGCAACATCGGTTATTCCGATCGTGTTCGCGGTGGCGGGAGACCCAGTTGCAAACAAACTGGTTGCGAGTTTGGCGAAACCTGGCGGCAACGTCACGGGCCTCTCGACGGTAGCAACCGATCTTGCCGGCAAGCGCCTAGAACTTTTGCGCGAGGCCATACCAAGTCTTCGGCGTTTGGCAGCTATTGGGAACATTGGCAATTCCTTGTCTGCACTGGAGCTTAGTGAAGTGCAAGCGGCGGCGGCGAGGCTTGGTCTTGAGACCGACATCCTCACAATTCGTCAAGCAGAGGACATCCCGTCTGCCTTCGAGGCGCTAAAAGGTGGTGCAGGGGCATTGTATATAGTTGCCGATCCGCTTGTGAATACCCACCGCGATCGGATCCAGACTTTAGCAATGGGAGCGCGACTGCCAACAATCTACAACGCCAGAGAGCACGTCGAAGCGGGTGGCCTCATGTCTTATGGGCCGAATTTTACGGATTTGTATCGCCGCGCTGCCGAATACGTCGACAAGATTTTGCGTGGAGCAAAACCCGCTAATCTTCCGGTGGAGCAGCCGGCCAAGTTCGACTTCGTCGTAAACTTGAGGACCGCCAAGGCCCTCGGCCTAGCTTTGCTGCCGTCGATGCTTGCCCGCGCAGATGAAGTGATCGAATAGAGCTGTTGTTTGCTGCGGTGCATGAGTCCGTTCATGCCCCATCGTGTCACATTGGTGAGCAAGATCGGCCGGACCGGTCGCGTTTGACCCGAAACGCACATCGCGGCCGCACCTGGTTCCCCAGTCGCGCCGGTACTTACGGGTGGGCGGCAGCCAAATTCTCCACCGAATTTCGCTAGCCTGACGCGGAATGAGGTGCGACACTCGCGCCCGCGGTTTGTCACGCAGTAGGCCACCATGGCTGACATCCCGGCCACTCACTATGTCAAAAGTGACGACGTCCATATTGCCTATCAGGTGATGGGCGACGGTCCGCGCGACCTGCTGTTCGTCCCAGGTTTTGTCTCCAATGTCGAAGCGCTCTGGCAATCGCCGGCACGCGCTTCCTTTTTCCGCAAGCTTGCAACGTTTGCGCGGGTCATCACGTTCGACAAGCGCGGCACCGGAATGTCCGATCGCGGTTCCCAGATCTTCACGCTTGAACAGCGGATGCACGACGTGCAGGCGGTGCTGGACCAGGTTGGTTCTCAGCGGGCCACCTTGTTTGGCGTGTCCGAGGGCGGTCCGATGTCGCTGCTCTATGCAGCTACGTATCCCGAACGCACGTCAGCTCTGGTGCTTTGTGGCACTTATGCGCGACGCTCGTGGGCCCCTGACTACGCATTCGCGTGGACCGATGCGCAGTGGAGCGCTTTCCTCGATGACATTGAGCACCATTGGGGTTCGGCAGATGCGATGAGTTTGCTGATGTGGGCGCCTAGCCTCGCTGGCAATAAGCAGGCACTTGAGCAAACCGCCGCCTACTTCAGGGCCTCGGCAAGCCCAGGCGCGGCATCGGCGATTATGCGCATGAACCGGGAGATCGATGTCAGGGACATCCTACCCGTGACGCGTGTGCCGACCTTGATTTTGCATCGCACCGATGAGCGCGTCATTGACGTGAAGCATGCGCGCTACATGGCGCAGCAGATTCCTTGCGCCAAACTGATTGAGCTCAGCGGTCAGGACCATATGGTCTGGGTTGGCGATCAGGATGCAATTATCAATGAGGTCGAAGAGTTCGTCACCGGGCATCGGCAAGCAGCGGAGCCGGACAGGGTGCTTGCAACTGTGCTGTTTGTCGACATTGCGGGATCGACGGAGCGCGCGGCCGCTCTCGGCGACGGCGCCTGGCGCGTGCTGCTGGATGCGTTCTATGCCAAAGCTCGGGGCGTGCTCGGCCAGTATCGTGGCCGCGAAGTCAATACCGCCGGCGACGGTTTCCTTGCCACGTTCGATGGCCCTGCGCGCGCTGTGCGTTGCGCAAGCGCAATCGGCGACGCGGTGCGCCCACTCGATCTGAAGGTCCGTTGCGGTTTGCATACCGGCGAGTGCGAATTCGTCGCTCACGATATTGTTGGCATTGCCGTGCATATTGGTGCACGTGTGGCGGCGCTAGCTGCCCCGGGTGAAGTTCTGGTCTCACAGACGGTTCGCGATCTCGTGGCAGGCTCCGGATTGACGTTTGAGGAGCGCGGCCGCCACATTCTCAAAGGCGTGCCCGACAAATGGCGTCTGTTCCGTGCGGTAACGACCTAGCACGTCTTCACCCGCCATGCGGTCAACGCACCGATGACCGCTTTTGGCCCACCGCTGACTTCGCCTCTTAGGCTCGCAGCGTCCGCTTCCGAGGGCTGAGGGGAAACCGTCGCCGGAGCCGCCGAGGGCAGCCTTTGACCCAAAGCCGACCTGCCGCAATGGAATGAATGCAGACGACAAGGAGCTGCCCGAGCCAACACGGCCTTACTCGAACGTACCCGGCTAGGCTTTCCTGCCTGACGACGGATCACCGGTCGGACGTCAGCGACTGGGGTCCGGACGGAGTACATCAGTCCTGATTCAAGCCGGTCCAAGTGTCAGCGGTGGCGTCCGCTGGGCGTCGACTCGCCGGACAGCCGACCCTCAGGTACCAAAGCCTCGCTTCGTACCCCGCTGTGCCTTGAAACCGTGCATCTCAAGCTGCAGAATTGCCAGGCACCCCAAAGGCTGACGATGCATGCCGCTGCGGCAGGAACAACGGGTTGAGCGGCACCTTGCCGCGATTTTTGCGGCGGACGTCGCGGGCTACTCGCGATTGGTAGGCCTGGACGAACTTGGCACCTTGAAAAGCCTCGCCAGCGCGCGTGAGGTCATGGACACTCTCATCGAGGAGCATGGGGGCCGGATTGCCAACACTGCGGGGGACAGCGTCCTGGCGGAGTTCCCGAGCGCGGTCGATGCCGTTCAATGCGGCGTTGCGGTCCAGGGTCGACTGCTAGAAATGGGACGAGAGATCGCTCGAGACCGGCGTGTCCAGTTCCGGATCGGTATTCACGTGGGGGATGTCGTAGCGCGCGGGCGAGATCTGCTTGGAGATGGGGTCAATGTCGGCGCGCGGCTCCAAGAAGTCGCCGAGCCAGGGGGCGTGTGCATCTCGGGCGCCGTCTACGAGCAGGTCCACAAGGCGCTCCCATTCTCTTTCAAGAATCTGGGTTTAAAAAAACTCAAGAACATCGACCGAGCGGTCCAGGCCTACGCTGTTTCGAGCGAGAGCCTGGGTTCGGCGCGGGCGGGCGTCGCCGACCCGACCGCGCACGATGGCGCGTCGCAGCGGGCGCGAAGCATTGCTCTTGCTGGGATCGCCGTCGCTCTCCTGGTGCTTGCGAGCACGGGCGGAGCCGTGTGGTGGATGGGGGCCCAGCAGCGAGGCGGGGTGCAGAACGCGGGCGACAGCACCCCGGTGCGGTCCGACAAGCCCTCAGTTGCCGTGCTGCCGTTCTCGAATCTCAGCGACGACAAAGCCCAAGAATACTTCTCGGATGGGATTACCGATGACGTGATCAACGAGCTTTCCAAAGTGGCCGGGCTCTTCGTCGTCGCCCGCAACTCCACCTTTACCTTCAAGAACACTGCCGTGGACGTGCGAAAGGCCGCTGCGGATCTCGGGGTCCGCTACGTCGTGGAAGGCAGCGTGCGCCGAGCCGCGGACCGGATTCGCATCAACGTTCGACTGGTCGATGCGGCGAGCGGCGGGCAGCTCTGGGCAGATCGCTACGAGGGCGCGATGGGAGATGTCTTCGGGCTGCAAGACGAAATCGCCGGCAAGATCACGCGAACATTGGCGGTTCAGTTGACATCCAAGGAGGAGGGGCAAATCGCCACCAAGCGCACCGAAAACCCGGTGGCCTACGACGAATTCCTGAAGGGTTGGAACAGGTACCTTCAGCAGAATCCGAAGGCCGCGCGCGAGGCGATCGGCCACTTCGAGCGAGCGATCGAAATCGAGCCGAATTACTCTCGTGCTTTTGCTGCGCTCGCGGCCACATACTGGCAGATTGCAAGGAGACAATGGCAGGAAGAGAGGTTCGGGCTAAGATCGGTGCACGATGCGCGCTTGAAGGCTGAAGAGTACATCACAAAAGCACAACAGTCTCCGATTTCCCTCAATCATCAGGTCGCTTCGGCCATTCTGTCTCAGCAAGGAATGCACGAGAAGGCGATCAAAGAGGGAGAGCGAGCAATCAGCATGGATCCCAACGACGCGAACGCCTACGTCGCGCTCGCTGGAGCGTTGAGCTTAGCCGGTCAGCCCGCCAAGGCACTTGAGTTCGTCCTCAATGGCATGCGGCTCAATCCATTCTCCCCACCTTCTTACTTTTATGAACTCGGATTGGCCCAATTCGGGTTGGAGCAATTTCAAAGTGCAGCGGCAAGCTTGGAGCGGGCTATCGCTCTCAATTCAGACGACCGATGGGCTTATCGTGTGCTTCTCGCCGCCTACGGCCATTTGGGCCGGAAAGCGGACGCTGAACGGATCTTTTCGTTGGCCGAGAAGAATCGACAGGGACTAGACCCACTCTCTATTCGAGGAACTGCTTTCTGGTATCCCTTCAAGGATTCAGCGGATTGGGAACGCATGGCGACGGGCCTTAGACTCGCCAACGTGCCCGATTAGCGGCCTCAAAATCTCATTACCTGACCTGGGGCGACGTCCAAGACCTGGACACTAGTAGATCCTAAAGCTTTCTTGAATTCGGCCGGGGTTCGGTTCAGCACCGGAAAGGTGCCGTAGTGTATTGGTATCACCGCTTTCGGCTTGATCAGCTCCCGAACCGCGTAAGCGGCTTCGTCAG